>Ga0172370_10002991_pt1 | contig 23806 bp, 25 predicted proteins | sample LakKiv5m_FD_114538 | JGI IMG/M metagenome (GOLD analysis project Ga0172370, IMG submission 114538) | Freshwater microbial communities from Kabuno Bay, South-Kivu, Congo - kab_022012_11.5m | ecosystem: Environmental > Aquatic > Freshwater > Lake | place: Democratic Republic of the Congo...
ATAATGGACTTGTGTCCAAAATTTTAGAAAGTTGAGGTTGTATGCTAAACGACATACTTTATAGTACAAGTGTACAAAAAGTTTTAAACTTTCTTCTATCGCATCCAGAGGAAAGATTTTACGATAGGGAAATTTCCAGGCTTACCAATGTAGGTAAGGCAGCTACTAATTATTCGCTTCATACTTTAATGGATGCCGGCCTTGTCGAAAGGGAAAAGAAAGGCAGGATGCATTTTTATTATGTAATTCTCGACGATCCGATTATAAGGCAGCTAAAAATTACGCAGAATCTCGTCTATATCAGGCCGTTGGTGGAAAGGCTTAAGCAAGTTTCTTTAAAAATAATTCTTTATGGAAGCTCTGCCATCGGTACCAACCACACAGAAAGTGATATCGATTTGTTTGTGCTTAGCCGTACCCCGGAAAAAGCCAAAGGCCTAATTTATAAAAGCTCTTTTAGGGAAAGGATTCAGTATGTAGTTAATAGCCCGCAAGATTTTGTCAGGTTGAAAAAGGAAAATCCTGCATTCCACAAACAAGCTTCAACCGGTATAATCCTCTATGAGGCTAAACAATGAATATTGAATTTCAAAAGGCGCTTGAGAAAAAACGAATATTACCCTTTGCACAAGGAAAACAACAACTAACGAAAGAGCTTGAAGCGGCAGAAGACGATTTAAAGGAAGCACTTGATAGATTTAAAAGCGAGAAATATAAATATGCAACAATCACCGGCTATTATTCAATGTTTCATTCCGCAAGGGCCCTTATTTATTCAAAAGAATATCGTGAGAAAAGCCATTATTATCTTCTAGTTGCTTTAAATAGCCTTTTTGTAGATACAGGCCTTTTATCCGAAGAATTAACCCGGGAGTTTCATGATGCAATGATACTTCGTGAAGATGCTGATTATCATAGTACTTTTACAAAAGAAGGTGCTGAAACAATATTAAAGGCAGCAAAAGAATTTTTAACCGCCGCTAAGTCAATCCTAAAAATCAAATAGGGGATACTTTTTAGGCAGTTTACTTTTTTCAACTCCAGACTTTTTTCTGGCTGGGTGGTTTTGGGAATTTGTTCGTGCGAATGTATGCGGTAGCCTTCGTCAGGGTTTTTGGCAAAACCGCCAAAAAGGCTACCGCGGCAAAAACGGCGAAAGCAGTTGAGAATAAAGAATATCATTGAGAGAAACAGGGCTAAAATAAATTATTGACAGAATAAAGAATTAGTGCAATAGTAAAACTGTTATTGACAATCTGGTTTTAAATGATCGCGGTCCTATTGGAAGAACCAAAGGGCTGGTCTTTCTGGGAATAATCTCAGAAATGCCAGCCCTTTTTCTTTTTTGAGCCTTTTTAAAAAACATTGACAACATAAGGTTATGTTATATACTAAACACTGTAAACAACAATTTGGCAGTTTGAATAGTACAGTCCTATTGGAAAAACCAGGGGGCTGGTTTCTTGAGCACAGTTACTCAAGAAATCAGCCCCTTTTTTTGTTTTTAGCCATTTGCCTGTAAAGATAAATATATGAATACGTTACTTAACGCAGTACCAACAGAGGAAACGGATCTCTACGCCTTAGGTATCTATAGCCAAACACTACAGCTTTACTTTTACCTTCTTAAGAACCCATATTATTTTAAATATACCCTTTGCCTTATAAACGGAAATTCCAGCTTTTCAAAATTTTTCCATTGGTTTGTTGATTTAGGAGCTATCAATGTATTTAGTAAGAATATATTAAAGGTTTTATTGATCCTTTTTCGCCATGCTGATTACCATAGCTTTACTGGAAGATATAATCGCCATCAAATAGCTCGAGAAGGGGAACTTTTCCCCCAGCAAGTCTCAAGCTGTATAAAACAGCTTATCTTTGCCGGACTAGTTGAGAAAACCAAAAGGAAAAGGATCCCGTATTATAGACTAGCAACCAGACCCACCCAAGAGTTTGTAAGCTACCTTAGCTTTTATTCTTCCAAAACCATAAAAACAAATAAAAAAGGTTATGTGCTTAGAGACTCTTATAGTGGCAGGTACAAAAAAACAAGACTTAAGAATCCATAAATTATGGACCGTTAAGAATCCATATTTTATGGACTCAGTGAGTCCATATTCTATGGATTTTGCCTAATATTAGTCTCTAAGGGAGTATCTAGTCTATAAGTCTCTATAGGGGGTTTTAAAAATTAAAAGAATATATCTTTTTTATAAAAATGCGGCCGCTGAGCTCGATTAAACAGTATTGTCGCTATTGTATGAATAATCAAAAGAGAGAAGTATTTCTTTGCCCGGATTCCAGTTGTTTCCTGTATCCCTTTAGATTTGGTAAAAAACAACCTTCAAAATTAACCCCGGTAAAGGCTATAAAACAAAAATGCCTTGATTGCAGTGGTTTCTCTAAAAAAGAACTAAGGCTATGCCGATATTATCAATGTTTTCTTTGGCTTTATAGATTAGGTAAGAACCCAAAACGTAAAAAACTGGCCCCTAAGCCATATAAAGTACGGGCTCAAGGTCTATGTCTTCAAAACTGTTAATTGAGACGCTGGTTTTTTGCAAAAAAGGGCATTGTAGAGGCACTTTTTCCAAAAAAAGGCAGGTTTAGACTATTTGTGAGATGAACACGGTTTCATATGCCAAAACAGGCAATTTATTATTACAAAACAGTAAATCCTAACAATAAGGCCTAAATAATTTTATGGATAAACGCTATCTATCGCCAAGAGAATTATCAGAATATACCGGGCTTAGCGTTTATACTATTTATCTTTGGATCCGACAACGGAAAATTCCTTTTATAAAGAAAAGCCGGCTAACGAAATTTGACAAAGAAGAGATAGATAAGTGGTTTAAAAGAGATGAGATAAAAAGCGTTGATGCGTTTGTAGCTGAAAAACGCTTGACAAGATAATATAGCGTATGCTATAGTCAATAAAACAAATCTAAAATGGCCCTACCAGATATAATACTAATCCGTAAAAAATTAAAATTGACCCAAGAGCAATTTGCTGAAAAAATTGGTGTTGATTTCTGTACGGTCAACAGGTGGGAAAATAAACACTCCAGACCTTCTAAATTAGCTTTAAAAGAAATAGAGAATTGTTTAAAAAATATAAAAACTGAAAAGAGGTCGTAATATGCCGGTATATAAATATAACGGAAAAAGAGGTACTTCGTATTATATAGTTTATGCCGTAAATGGTAAAAGGAGGCAAGAGACTATCGGTAAAGATAAAAAATTAGCCGAAGCAGTTTTGCATAAAAGGTTGACTGAAATTGCAGAAAATAAATATCTTGATATAAAACGAGAAGAAAAAATTACCTTTGAAGATTTTGCGCAACATTATCTTGAAATATATTGCAAGCCCAATCATAGGACTTTTAAATTCGATATTAACAGCATAAAAACATTAAAAAGATTTTTTGCCAAAAAACATCTTTATGAAATAACTTCCGAAGATATAGAAAAGTTTAAAGCAGAAAGAATCAAAGATGGAGTTACGGTTGCTACAGTAAATAGAGACCTTGCCTGGCTAAAGTCTATGTTTAACCGCGCTATTGAATGGGGCAAGACGCAGGACAATCCAGTACGAAAGGTCAAATTATTTAAAGAAAATAACAAACGTTTACGTTATCTTGAAAAAGAGGAAGTTGTGAAATTATTGGCAAATTGTTCAAGGCATTTACGACCAATTGTAATAGTGGCTTTACATACCGGCATGCGTAAAGGAGAGATTCTAAATCTTAAGTGGCACGATGTTGATTTTAAACGAGATATTATTTATCTTTATCAAACTAAGAATAACGAGCGCCGGGAAGTAGCAATGAATGAGATAGTTAAGACCGAACTCATCAGGGTCAGGAAACATCCTAAGTCTCCTTATATATTCTGCAATAAAGATGGTAAACCTTATGGAAATGTCAGGAAATCGTTCTTTACAGCTTTAAAGAAATCTGGTATATTAGACTTTCGTTTCCACGATTTAAGGCATACGTTTGCTTCACAATTAGTAATGTCTGGCGTTGATCTAAATACCGTAAGAGAGTTACTTGGCCATAAGTCACCTCAGATGACCTTACGATACGCTCATCTGTCGCCTGACCATAAAAAGAAAGCAGTTAATGCACTTGTTCAAAAATTTGTTATGAGCGAGCCTAAAAATGCAGGAAATTTGCAGGAAGTTATGAGTTCTGAAACAAATGAAAAAGTTCCTGCTATGTTGCAACCGATTGATAATAAAGACGTTAACATTTAGTGGGCCCGTAGCTCAGTTTGGTTAGAGCAGTTGACTCATAATCAATTGGTCCGGGGTTCGAATCCCTGCGGGCCCATCGTTGGATTGCTTGGAGCACGGCGCAAGCGGGCACATAGCTCAGTTGGTTAGAGCGTTGCGCTCACATCGCAAAGGTCGCCTGTTCGATTCAGGCTGTGCCCATTTGAAAATACGAGACAGAAAAAATTTACTTATTTTGTTTTGCAAAATATAAGGAGGGCTAATTACGTGGCCTTAAAAGACGAGATCTACAAGTTAATTCAACTGCAGGACGTCGATACACAGGTGTATAATCTTAAGTCAAAAAAAGAAGCAGAAATACCAAATGCTTTGGAAACCTTAAAAAATGAATTTGAGAACAGGAAAAAGGATTTCGAAGTATTTTCTGAAAAGTTAAAACAACTACAAGTAAAGAAAAAAGAAAAAGAACTTGATCTCGCGGCAAAAGAAGAAAATGTAAAAAAAGCGCAGGGACAGCTTTTTCAGTTAAAAAGCAACAAAGAGTATCAGGCGAAACTTACAGAAATAGCTTCTATTAAGGCTGACGTTTCTATACTTGAGGAAGATGTCTTAAGGGCGATGGATGAAATAGAAGCGGCGGATAAAAAAGCTAAGGAAGAAAAAGGAGCGCTTGCAAACGAAGAAAAAAAATACAAAGAGATAGAAGCTAAGTTGACAAATGAACTTACTGAGATTGACGCTAAAATAAAAGGCCTCGAAGAGAAAAAAAGCAATTTAGCCAAAGACATCGATAAAAATATTTTAGCCAAATACGAAAAATTGATAAAAACCCGTTATGGATGCGCCATGGCTGCGGTAAATATTGATACTGAAAACTGCGGTGCGTGCAACATGCGGGTAACTTCCCAAAAAGTGAATGAAATAAAAATGTATGATCAGCTTGTTCTTTGCGAAAGCTGCGTGCGCATTCTATACCTGCCGGAGGATTTCAGCCTATGATTAAAATTTTTATAGACGGGGCAAGTGCAGGCAATCCCGGTAACGTCGGCATAGGCTATTTAATTTATCGGGACAATAACCTGGTTAAAAAAAATGGTATTTATCTGGGTATACAAACCAATAATTTTGCGGAGTATATGGCTTTTATTTTTGCGCTTACCGAAGTCCTCGGCATGACAGAAAGGGAAGTAGAAGTTTTTTCTGACAGCAAGCTTCTCTGCGAGCAGCTAAACGGAAATTTTAAGGTAAAAAATAAAAACATATATCCGCTTTTCGTGCTTGCAAAAAATATTGTTTCAAAATTTACTAAATTCAGTATAACCCACATCGAAAGAGAAAAAAACACAGATGCTGACAAACTGGCAAGCGAAGCTGTGGGATTTTTGATTTGACAATAAAATTCACAGGAGGTAATCATGAGCGGTCATTCAAAATGGGCAAGTATTAAGCATAAAAAGGGGGCAGCTGACGCAAAGCGCGGCCAACTTTTTACAAAACTAATAAGAGAAATAACTGTTGCGGCGCGCGAAGGCGGAGGAAAACCCGATACAAACGCGAGACTTAGGACCGCAATAGACAGGGCACGGACAGCAAACATGCCCTCAGATAATATCGAGAAGGCCATAAAAAAAGGAACCGGCGAACTCGAAGGCGTAACATATGAAAGCTGTATATTTGAAGCCTATGGCCCCGGAGGCGCTGCATTAATAGTTGAAACTCTTACCGACAATAAAAACAGAACCTCTGCGGAAATACGCAATATTTTTTCTAAAAAAAGCGGCAACATGGCAGGCAGTGGAAGCGTTTCCTGGATGTTCAAGAAAAAAGGTTATATTCTCATAGAAAAAAGCCAGATAAAAAACGAAGATGAGCTTTATTCAATAAGCCTAGATGCAGGCGCAGAAGATGTGCAGGTTGGCGAAAAAAATTATGAAATCTTTTGCGACCCTAAAGACTTTGAACAACTGAAAGAAGCGCTTAAGGCCAAGAATATAAAAACAGAGGAAGCAGAGATAACCATGGTGCCGAGCTCAAAAACAAAGGTAACAGCGGCTTCTGACGCAAAACAATTGCTTTCACTTATTGAAGCCCTGGAAGAACAGGAAGACGTTCAGAAAGTACATGCTAATTTCGATATTTCCGATGAGCTGCTTGAGCAAATTGCAGCTGAAATGCCGTAAATAAAAATGGTAGTTTGTGCTGTCGATGTTGGCCTTCAGGTAAGCGGTTATGTTATCTGTGAAACAAAAAACACAGAAGTAAGGCTGATAAAAGAAGGTGAAATAAAGACAACAAAAAAACAGACATTCGCGCAAAAACTTGCGTTTATTTACGAAAAACTGGAAAAAGAAATAGAAGAATATAAACCGCAAGTCTTAGCTCTTGAAAAACTTTATTCGCACTATAAACATCCGTTGACTTTAGGGATACTTGCGCAAGTAAGAGGCGTGGTTGTTGTGCTTGCCGAGCAGAAAGGGATTAAACTTTTTGAATATTCGCCAACCCGTGCAAGAAAAGCATTTTTAGGAAAAGGCAGCGCAGATTCTTCACGCGTTAAGCGTATGGCGGAAAATATAACTGGAAAAAGTTTTATTTCAGACCACACGGCTGATGCGTTTTCCCTGGCCGTTGCGTTTTCGCATGAAGAAAAAGTGAGAGCCTTACTTTCTACGACAAAGCGAAACCCCGCACCGCCAAGCCGCAGGCGGCAGGTAGCGTGGGTAAAAAATCTGGATATTATTATACAATGATAGCAAAGATACGCGGGCAATTAATTAGAAAAGAAGAAAATAAAGCAATAATTGATGTTGGGGGCATCTGTTACGAAATCAATACGCCTTCAACGGTTTCAAGCCGCTTATTGAAAAATGATAATGGGACTGTCGAACTGGTTGTATATCACTATTTTAATATGGATAAGAATAGAGGCATTCCTGTTATGATTGGTTTTGTGGACGAACTTGAAAAAGAGTTTTTCGAAAAATTTATCAGCATATCAGGAATAGGGCCAAAAGTAGCGCTTAAAGCTTTTGAGAAGCCGATTTCACAAATCGCCCAGGCAATTGAAGACGGCGACCTTAACTTTTTAAAAAGCCTCGAGGGGATAGGCATGCAAAAAGCAAAACAAATTATTGCTACCTTGCAGGGCAAAGTAGGCAGGTTTGCGTTAATGCGCGGTGAAGAATGCAAAAAAAATCCTGTAAAAAAAGAAATAGTCGAAGAGGCTTCTAACATTTTAAAGCGCCTTCAGTATAGCGCCAAAGAAATAGAAGAGATGGTAAAAAAGGCGCTGGGCGCCCGGCCAGAAATAGACAATACTGAAGACCTTTTAAACGAAATTTACCGGCAACGTAAATAAAACCTTGCAATAAATTATAAATATGGAAAAACAGGAAAGTTTGCCTCTTGATAGGAATAAAATAAAATCAATCGCTGAATCCCTGCTTTTTGTTAACGAAAAACCAATCGAGATTGAAGAGCTGAATGAAATACTCAATGTTGAGAAAAAAGCAATCGAAGAAGCGCTCGAGGAATTGATAACTGATTACGCAAACAGGGCCAGCGGTATCTCAATTGTAAAGATAGCCGGGGGCTACCAGATGTGTTCTTCTCCGGAAAATGAAATGTGGATTAAGAAAATGTACCGCGAAAGGGGAAAGCAGAAACTTTCAGTGCCCTCGCTGGAAACACTGGCTATTATTTCCTATAAACAACCTATAACCAGAATGGAAATAGAGTCTATTCGCGGAGTAAACATTGACGGAGTAATGAAACACCTTACAGACCTGGGGCTTATAAAAATCGAAGGCAGGAAGGAAGTGCCAGGCAGGCCGTTTCTTTACGTAACTACAAGAAAATTCCTTGAATATTTCGGGCTTAATGCGCTTAAAGATCTTCCCAAACTTGAAGAATTTATGATTTTAGCATCCAAAGAAGCGATAACCGAAACTAATGCTGAAGCAAATGCCGTTGTAGAAAACAATGCGCAAAGTGCCGACAGCAAAACAGTTTTGGAAGAGAAAACTTTGGAAAAAAATAATACAGTTACGAACAGTTAATATTAAAGGAGGTACGGGAATGAAGTTCTATTTTACTTCTGAGTCAGTTGCTGAAGGCCATCCGGATAAGTTATGCGACCAGATTTCTGACGGCGTGCTCGATGAAGTGCTTAAACATGACCCCACAGGCAGAGTCGCATGCGAAACATTTGTCACTATGGGCCTTCTTATGGTAGGCGGAGAAATAACAACTACAGCTTATATTGACATACACAGATTAGCGCGTGAAATCATAAAGCAGATAGGCTATGATGATCCGAAGTACGGTTTCGATTATCATACCTGCGCTATTATAAATACGATTAACAGCCAATCTCCGGATATTGCCCAAGGGGTAGATGCCGGCGGAGCAGGCGACCAGGGAATGATGGTTGGATACGCCTGCAAAGAAACAGAAGAACTCATGCCTCTTCCGATTATGCTGGCGCATAAGCTGGTAAAGCGCATGGCTGACGTGCGCCATGAAAACATATTAAAATATCTGGGGCCTGATGGAAAATCGCAGGTAACAGTCGAATACCACGATGGCCACCCAAAAAGAGTTGATTCTGTCGTTCTTGCCTGCCAGCACACAGAAAGCATACTGGACCCGAAAAAAGACAAGAAAAGAATTACAGAGAAAGCGCGACAGGAAATTATAGAAACAATTGCCAAACCGATTTTAAAAGGGTATATAGATAAAAATACCAAATATTACATTAATGAAACCGGAAAGTTTGTAATAGGCGGGCCACAATCAGATACCGGAATGACCGGACGTAAAATAGTGGTAGATACCTACGGAGGAATGGTTGCATCCGGCGGTGGAGCATTCAGCGGAAAAGACCCTACCAAAGTTGACCGGTCGGCTGCGTATATGGCAAGATATGTTGCAAAGAATATCGTTGCAGCGCAAATTGCTGATAAATGCCTGATACACGTTGCTTATGTAATCGGCAAAGCAGAACCTCTCTCGGTATTCGTAGATACTTTCGGTACCGGCAAAATTTCAGATAGCGCAATTGTCAAGCTTATAACAGAAAACTTTGACTTAACGCCGAAGGGAATGATTAAAACCCTGGATTTACTAAGGCCTATTTATCGCAAGACCGCCTGCTACGGCCATTTTGGAAGGCAGGAACCGGAATTTAGCTGGGAACGCACAGATAAGGCAGCAATACTTAAAAAAGCTGCGGCAAAACTATGAAACACAGATGACCGCAGATAAGAAATCACAGATGATCGCAGATAAATTCATCTGCGATCATCCGCTTACAAATCTGTGATAATCTGTGTAATAAGAGAGGAGCATATGACTTACGATATTAAAGATATTAATCTGGCAAAGCGGGGGAAACTTCGCATAGAATGGGCAAGCAATGACATGCCTGTTCTTAAATTAATCAAAGAAAGATTTAAGAAAGAAAAACCGCTTAAAGGCCTGACGATTGCCTGTTGCCTGCATGTTACGACTGAAACAGCGCACCTGGCGCAGGTGCTGAAAGAAGGCGGAGCAAAAGTTTTTCTTTGCGCTTCTAACCCTTTATCCACACAGGATGATGTTGCCGCCTCCCTGGTTAAAAATTCGGGGATTTCCGTTTTCGCAATAAAAGGCGAAGATACTAAAACATATTACAACCATATAAAAGCAGTTTTAGATTCAAAACCTGAAATAACAATGGATGATGGCGCGGATTTAGTCAGCACAATACATCAAAGAAACCCGCAAGAACACAGCAATATAATTGCCGGCACCGAAGAAACAACTACCGGAGTTATACGGTTACGTGCGCTGGCGAAAGAAAACAAACTGCGTTATCCAATCATTGCGGTCAATGACGCGCTCACCAAACATCTTTTTGATAACCGTTATGGAACAGGACAATCCACCATGGATGGAATAATCCGCGCGACAAACAAACTTGTTGCCGGAACTAATTTCGTTGTCTGCGGTTATGGCTGGTGCGGAAAAGGACTTTCAATGCGCGCTAAGGGGCTAGGTGCAAAAGTAATAGTTGTTGAAGTTAATCCCTTACGTGCGCTTGAGGCAACCATGGATGGCTTTGAAGTTTTGCCCATAAGCGACGCTTCAAAAATAGGAGATATTTTTGTAACTGTAACCGGAGATATAAACGTAATAAGAAAGGAACATTTTCTGCTTATGAAAGATGCGGTAATCGTAGCAAATACAGGACATTTCAACGTTGAAATTGACATAAAAGCTCTGGAGGCTTTAAGCAAGGCAAAAAGAGTCATTCGTGACTTTGTCGAAGAATACACTTTAAAGGATGGGAAGAGGATTTTCCTTCTCGGCGAAGGAAGACTGATAAATCTTGCTGCTGCAGAAGGGCATCCTGCGCAGGTAATGGATATGTCTTTCGCCAACCAGGCATTAAGCGCAGAATATGTCGCCAAAAATCACAGGTGCATGGAAAAAAACGTATTTAAAGTGCCGGATGATATCGACAGAAATATAGCTGCCCTTAAACTAAAAGCAATGGGTATAAAGATAGACAAACTGACAAAAGAGCAAGAAAAGTATCTCGCAAGCTGGGAAATGGGTACATAAGTACAAATTATTAATTTTGAATTAATAATTAAAAATGAGCAAGGAGTTTAAGTGAAACGCATAGGCATATTAACAAGGGATTGCGCTGGCATAAATGCTTGCATACGGTCTATAGTAAGAACTGCTGATTCTTACGGTATAGAGACAGTTGGCATATTCAAGGGTTACGAAGGCTTGATAAACGGAGAAACAAAAATTTTTGACAGGCGGTCTGTCTCCGGAATAATAAACTCTGGCGGAACAATTTTAAAAACTGCCCGTTCAAAACGTTTTATGACGGAAGAAGGGCAGCTAAAAGCTCTTCAGACAATAAAAAACAACAACCTGGACGGATTGATAGTTGTTGGCGGCAATGGCTCACTTACGGCTGCTCATATTTTGGCTTCTAAATACGGGGTAAAGGTTATAGGCGTACCAGCCACAATAGACAATGATATAAACGGCGTTGATTTTTGTGTAGGCGCAGATACCGCAGTTAATGTTGCGCTAGATGCGCTTGATAAGATACGCGATACAGCGGATTCCCTTGAGAGAATATTTGTTGTAGAAGTTATGGGCAGAGACTGCGGTTATATTGCTCTTCGGGTTGCGCTTGCCGGGGGATGCGAAGAAGTTTTGGTTCCGGAACGCGATTTCGACATCGAAGAAATATGTGAAGCAATAACCGAAGGTAATATCCGCGGTAAAATAAGCTGGATAATTATTGTCGCCGAAGGTAAAGCTCACGCCAGTGACGTAGCAGCAAAAATAACCCAAATAACTGAGCTTGAAACGCGCATAGTTGTTTTAGGCCATATACAGCGTGGGGGACGGCCCACAGCAGGCGACAGAATACTTGCTGCAAGATACGGAAGCATGGCAGTAGAAATGCTTAGAGACGGGCAAACCGACAAATGCGTAGCACTTAGAAATATGAATTTTATAGAACTCCCGCTGGAAGAAGCAATAAAACCAAAAGATATGGAAGTTGAAACTTACTATAGATTAATTAAAATTCTCACTTAGAAAAATTTACGCTAAAAGGAGGAAAAATGATTTACCAGAATGAATCACAGCTTTTCGACGGGAAAACGCTTATTGAGAAAGACGGAAAAATCGAAATAAAAAATCCTGATTTTTTCCGGAAAAAAATAGTCGATGATTTAATCGACACAATTATACTTTCTGATTCTAATCATATGAAACGGCTATGCTACTTTGTAGCATATAATGCCGGTTTAAGTTTAGGGGTAATACCTTCATCCATACAAGGCTTATATGAAGCAAGGGGAAAAGACGCTTTTGGCGGTTTTACTGTACCGGCTATGAATATAAGAACACTTACTTACGATTTAGCGCGGGCAGTTTATCGTGCAGCGAATAAAATAAATGCCGGAGCGTTTATTTTCGAAATTGCAAAAAGCGAAATCGGCTACACGGACCAAAGGCCGCTGGAATATTCATCGGTTCTCATACTCGCTGCAATAAAAGAGAATTACAAAGGCCCTATCTTTATACAGGGAGACCATTTCCAGGTTAAGGCAAAAAGCTACCTTCAGGATAAAGATAAAGAGCTTAATCCTCTTAAAGAGCTGATAAAAGAAGCAATTGATTGCTCTTTCTACAACATCGACATTGATACTTCCACTCTTGTTGATTTATCAAAGCAAAATCTTGATGAACAGCAAAAACTGAACTACGAGGTTTGCGCAGAGCTCACAAAACATATCCGTAACCTTCAGCCAAAAAAGATTGAAATTTCCATAGGCGGTGAGATTGGAGAGGTAGGCGGAAAGAACTCTACACCGGATGAACTGCACGCATATCTTAAAGGTTACCGTAATGCGATTAAAAATTTAAAAGGGATTTCAAAGATAAGCATACAAACAGGCACTTCCCACGGAGGAGTAGTACTTCCTGACGGCTCAATTGCGAAAGTAAGCATAGATTTTGATACGCTTAAAAAGCTTTCGGAAATTGCGAGAATTGATTATGGTATGGCTGGAGCAGTGCAGCACGGTGCTTCCACATTGCCCAACGAAGCATTTCATACTTTCCCTGAAGTGGGCTGCGCCGAGATACACTTAGCAACACAATTCCAGAATATCGTTTATGATTATCTGCCCTTGCCTCTTAAGGAAAAAATTTATGCATGGCTGCATACAAATTGTGCTGCAGAAAAAAAGCCCGACATGACGAACGACCAATTTATATATAAAACACGCAAAAGTGCATTAGGGCCGTTCAAGAAAGAAATACATTCACTGCCCAAAGAATGGCGTGAAAAAATATCAAGCATATTAGAAGAAGAATTTTCTTTTCTTTTTGACAAACTGCGCATAAAAGACACAAAAAACTTCGTAAACGAGTATGTGAAACCGGTTATGGTAGAAAAGAAAAAAGAAAATTTCCTCAAAGAAGAAAAAGACCTTGGCGAGCTTGAAGGAGCAGACTAAGTGAAGCAGCAACTTTTCAAGCCACAGGCGCCGAAAAGTTGCGTAGCTGAACTTACCCAGCACTAATTTTTGAAAGTATGTTTGAAATAGATTTAAAAGAATTGTTTTGCCATAGATATTCAATGACGAATATAATGTTGTTGCAAAAAATAGTGCTGGGTTAATTCGCACTATCATTTTTTTCTACGTTGCTTCGCACTTGAAAAAAATGATGTGTTCATTAAGGAGGGATAATGCGCTCTAGCAAAATAAAAAACGGAATTGAAAGGCTTCCTAATCGCGCCCTTCTGTACGGAACAGGGCTTTCTTCTTCCCATCTGGAAAGGCCTTTTATTGGCATTGCCTCTTCCTTTACCGACCTTATCCCGGGGCACACCAATATGCGTATTTTAGAGCGCTACATAGAAAGAGGAATAGAAAACAAAGGCGGTACGCCTTTTATTTTTGGCGTTCCGGGCATTTGCGACGGTATTGCCATGGGGCATTCAGGCATGAAATATTCCCTGCCCTCAAGAGAACTTATCGCGGATATTATTGAAACAGTGGCATCCGCAAACAGCCTGGATGGTTTAGTACTTCTTACTAATTGCGATAAAATTACCCCGGGAATGATTATGGGGGCGTTACGCATTAACATCCCTGCAATTGTCGTAACAGCAGGACCAATGCTCGGCGGACACTTTGGAAAAAAACGCCTTGCTCTTGTGCGCGACACGTTCGAAGCTGTAGGAAGAGCAAAGGCAGGGACCATCAGCAAAGAAGAATTAAGGACAATTGAATGCGAAGCATGCCCATCGTGCGGCTCATGCCAGGGATTATACACGGCCAACACTATGGCGTGCCTTACAGAGGCAATAGGCCTATCCTTGCCGTATTGTGGCTCAACACCTGCAGTATTAAGCAGAAAAACAAGGATTGCTTACGAAAGCGGCCAATGTATAGTCGACCTGGTTAAAGATGACATGAAGCCAAAAGATATTGTAACTAAAAAATCTTTGGAAAATGCTATTGTCGTTGACATGGCTTTGGGCGGCTCAAGCAACACGGTTCTGCATCTTATGGCTATAGCTTCAGAAGCAAAAGTGCCGCTTAGCCTTAAAGATTTCGATAGAATAAGCAAACTAATACCTAATATTGCAAAACTTGAACCGGCAGGGGAATATTATATGGAGGATTTCGATAACGCCGGAGGCATACCTGCTGTTTTAAAAAGATTCGTAAAGCAAATAAATAACACATCCACGGTGTGCGGCAAAAAAACTCACGAAATAGCTAAAGCAGCCGTTATTTACGACAGCGAAGTTATACGGCCGCTTAATAATGCTTACCGCAAAGAAGGCGGGATAGCTGTTCTTTACGGAAATTTGGCACCTGAAGGCGCAATAGTGAAACAATCAGCGGTTGAACCTGATATGCTTGAATTTAAAGGTACAGCTTGCGTTTTCGATTCAGAAGAAGAAGCCATAGAAAGCATCTTAAACAATAAAATAAAAAAGGGCAATGTGGTTGTCATAAGATATGAGGGGCCAAGCGGAGGCCCGGGAATGAGAGAGATGCTCTCGCCGACATCCGCTCTCGTTGGCATGGGCTTACATAAAAGTGTTGCGCTTATAACTGACGGCAGGTTTTCCGGAGGAACCCGCGGGCCTTGCATTGGGCACGTTTCGCCTGAAGCAGCCCTTGGAGGCTTGATTGCTTACATAAAAAATGGCGACACAATACACATCGATATTGCCAAACGTAAAATTAACCTAATCGTAGGCAATGCCGAGATAGAAAAAAGGAAAAAAGAAATGAAACTTTTACCTGAAAAGGTAAAATCTGGCTATCTTTATAGATATTCAAAAATGGTTACCTCCGCGTCAACCGGAGCAATACTTAAGGAATAACATTGCGCTTTAGCTAAGCTAAAGCGGGCGCTATATAAAATAAACGGAATATCGTTGACAAGTGAGTAAGCGTTTGTTATCATTGCTATAATTAACTTAAAATGAAAATAGTCAAATTCATCAACTCATCTACCAGAATCATAAGCAATCTTCTTGGCGCTTTTTCCAACGATATCGGTATTGATTTAGGCACAGCCACAACCCTTGTCTATTTGCGTGGAGAAGGAATTGTTCTTTGCGAGCCGTCAGTTGTTGCAATATACAAAAATAGCGGAGCAGTGCTTGCCGTAGGAGAAGAAGCTAAGCGCATGCTTGGCAAAACTCCCGGGAGCATTTCCGCAATAAGGCCGATGAAAGATGGAGTTATCGCGGATTTTGACGTAACCGAAGAAATGCTTCGTTATTTTATAAACAAAGTTAACCCGCCAAACATATTCAGCAGTTTCCGGCGGCCAAGAATAGTAATAGCGGTGCCTTCGGGAATCACAGAAGTTGAAAAACGCGCGGTAAAAGATTCCGCCCTAAAAGCCGGCGCAAGAGAGGTTATTCCCGTTGAACAATCCCTTGCTGCAGCAATAGGCGTAGGGCTTCCCATAACAGAGCCTCAAGGCAGTATGGTTATTGATATAGGCGGCGGCACAACAGAAATAGCTGTAATTTCTCTGGGCGGAGCAGTTTATGCACGTTCTGTAAGGGTCGGCGGAGACGAAATGGACGATGCAATTATCGAGCATATGAAAAAAGCTTATAACCTTATGATAGGCGAGCGTACAGCCGAAGAAATAAAAATTAAAATTGGCTCTGCCTGGCCGCTGGAAGAGGAACTTACCATGGAGGTACGGGGGCGTGACTTAATTACAGGGCTTCCGAAATTCATCAGAATAAACTCGGAAGAGGTCCGTGAAGCCCTGCAGATCCCCTTAAAAGAAATAATAGAAGCGACAAAAGTAACACTTGAAAGAACCCCGCCGGAACTCGCAGCTGATTTAATTGAAAAAGGAATAGTGCTTTGCGGCGGTGGCTCATTACTGCGAGGCCTGGATAAACTGGTTTCAGAACAAACCGGCCTTGCCTGTTTCGTCGCAGATGACCCTTTAACATCAGTTGCCCTGGGGACGGGTAAAATACTTGAAGACCCCAGATTTTTAAAGAAGATTTCTCTTGTATCCACCTTCTAAAATCACATCTAAATATCTAGGGCTTTTTTTGCTGTTCGCATTACTTCTGGTATTGCCCTTTAGAAGTTTTATCGCGAACCTTTTAATGTCTTTTTCCAACCAGCGCCTTCTATCTACCCAAAATTCCTCAAAAGTCATCGAAGAATTGAAAAAGAAAAATCTTGCGCTCTTATTGGCCGTTAGGAAAAGCCAAACCCTGGCTGATGAAAATGAAAAATTAAAAAAAGCATTGAATTTTAAGGAAGATAAAAAAATGGAACTAACCGGGGTTGAGATAGCGTCGTTTAACCCCTCAATCTGGAGAAGGCTGGCCGTAATAAATGCGGGCAAAGACAAAGGCCTCAAAGAAGGGATGTTTGCCGTAGACAGCGACGGGTTTTTAATAGGGAAACTGGTTGAAGTTAGAAATAATTTTTCGCGCCTCATGCTGATAGACGACCCGGAATTTAGCCTTCCGGTTTACATAGGTAGTGATGCCCTGGGGCTTTTATCCGGAGGGCTTGATGCGGTAAAAATACAATACATAGACATAAGCGATAATGTAAAGCTTAATGATATAGTATGGTTTAAAATACCTCTCCTGTCCTATCCTATATACGCAGGCCGCGTTCGAAAAATCAATGAAAATAAAAATGGGCTGTTTCTGGATGTTGATGTCCGGCTTTTCAGCCAAAATCCGCTCACAAAGAAAATTTTTATAATAAAATGAGAGAGAAGAACCTCAAAGCGCTTCTGGTGCTGCTTATTTTTTTTCTGATGGATACTGCAAAACCATTCGCCTATTCGCTGATTACCGAATTTACCTTTCTCGGGGTTATATTAATTTGTTTAAATTATCCTTTAAAAATATCTTTTCTTTTTTCCGCAGGATTTGGCTACCTTAAAGATGTAATTTGCAACGATACGACAAATTTCAGTTTATTTGAATTCAGCATAGCTGCCGTATTGATTCATTATTTTCTGCGCAATTTCCATGGGAAAGCAGTAAAAATTTTGATTTTCTTAGGAGCACTTTTGGTGCATATTATCGTAAATAATTTTCACATAAGCAGAGCTGTTTATTTCTTTTCGTTTTTATTCTTTATACACTCATCCATTATCTTTCTTCTGGTTAACCGTTTATTTCAGCAATGGCTCTATAACGAACCGAAAAACAACAATGTCTTCCAATAAAGATAATTTTATAATTTTCCTTAAACGTATTTACATTACAGCATTTCTTATACTTTGCATATCTTTGCTTTATTATCAAATAGTAAAAGGCAACTACTATCTTGCCCGTGCAAAAAATAACTATGTAAGAGTAATACCGGAACGTTCAATCCGTGGGAAGATTTTCGACAGAAACGGGATTGCTCTTGCGTACGACAGGCCTTCTTTTAATATTGCTGTGATTCCATACCAAATAAAAAACAATAAAGAAGCACTTTTGGGTGAACTTGCAAAATTTTGCAGTTTAAAAATAAAATCTTTGGATAGAAATTACAGCCGCAAGTTTCAAAATTTTTTTACTCCGGTAGATGTAATTGCTGACATAGAAAAGAAGGAGGCTTTCCGCATAGAAGAAAAGTTCGCAAATGAAGTCCTTATTGATCCGCAACCGCAAAGATACTATGCCTTTCCTTACGAAACAGCGCATCTTTTGGGTTACGTAAAAGATGCCGGAAGCTTTTCCGAACGCCTTAAAAAATATGGGTATTCGCCTAATGAGCGCATAGGTATATCGGGGATAGAACAATATTATGACGATTATTTACGCGGAGTTGACGGCGGAGACCTTATTGAAGTTAATTCAAGCGGAAAAATTGTAGGTTTCTTGGGTAAGCTCAACTCTGCCCGCGGCAAAGACATATATTTGACTATTGACTCTAAAATGCAGCAAGCTGCCTATGAATCGATTTCCGGAAAAAAAGGCGCGCTTATTGTTATGGATTCAAAAAACGGCGAAATTTTTACATTGGTTTCTTATCCATCATTTGACTCAAACAGTTTCGTTAAAGGAAGGGATGAAATAAGCAATTTCCTGAACGATAAAAATAATCCCATGCAAAATAGGGCAATACAATCAACATTTCCATTAGGCTCAACTTTTAAACCTATAGCAGCCATAGCGGGTTTAGAGGAAAACAAACTTAAACCATCCACAACCTTTATATGCAGGGGTAAACTTAACATAGGAAAAGCTGAGTTTGAATGTGAAAATGTACACAACGAAGAAAATATGTATGATGCATTAACCCACTCATGTAATGTATATTTCTATAACGTCGGCATTACGCTTGGCAGGCAGATTATGGCAAATTATGCAGAAAAACTTGGGCTAAATTCTATTTCAGGGATAGACCTTCCCTATGAAAAAAAAGGAACCATACCAGTATCCAGCATAAAACTGAAAAACCGCTGGTATTTAGGCGACACACTAAATTTATCGATAGGACAGGGCTATACGGAATGTTCTCCTATAGAGATTATGCGTGCTACCAATGTCTTTGCAAACGAAGGCTACCTAGTTAAACCTCATTTAATCAAAAAGATAGACAATATGGAAATTACGGAACCAAAAAGCACTAAGGTTGATGTTTCCTTGCAAAATATCTCAATCGTTAAGAAAGCTCTCCGGGGGGTAGTTGAAAGCGATGAAGGCACTGCGCGCATGCTGGAGCCTCTTAATCTTTCAATTGCAGGAAAAACCGGAACCGCTCAAACAAATGGGCGGCCCCATGGCTGGTTTGTCGGATTCTTTCCGGCAGATGCGCCAAAATACACAATATGCGTATTTCTCGAAAACGGCGGCTCAAGCTATGAAGCGCTTAAAGTAGCTTATTCTTTTCTTGAAAAACTTAAGGAACAGAAACTACTATAAAAATGTTTAACAATATTTTACATTTCAGAACAGGCTTTAAACCGGCAAAAATAATTATTACCTGCCTGATATTGCTTACCATTTTAAGTTTAAGCTCTATCTACAGCAGCCTGCATCAGGGAGGAGCATTTACCGATCAGGGGATCTTCTATAAAGAAATTATGTGGATTATAATTTCCTGGATAATTCTCATGCTTTTTTCATTGATAAATTACCGGATATATTTTGATTTCGCATACATATTATACGGAATAAATATTTGCTTATTGATTGCCGTTGATTTGTTCGGTAGAAGCGCGTTAGGCGCGCAACGCTGGCTAAACATAGGTGGATTTAACTTTCAGCCTTCTGAATTATCAAAAATCATAACTATTTTTTTCCTGGCGAGGGTTTTTTCTTCTGAAGTGAATAAAGGTTTTTTAAAAGGCGTTATTGCGCCATTTTCCGTCTTAATGTTAAACGTTTTACTTATAGTCAAGCAGCCGGATTTAGGAACGGCTTTAGTCCTTGTTTTTCTGTTTTTCCTGATGGGGTTTGCAAGCAGCAACAAAAAAAGATATTTTGTGGCCCTGATAATTGCTGCGCTTATTTTTTCGCCGTTTGCGTGGAACCACCTTAAAGATTATCAGAAAAAAAGGTTGATAGTGTTCATTAATCCGAACGCAGAGCCTCTTGGGGCGGGGTACACCATAATACAATCAAAAATTGCAATAGGCTCAGGGCAGTTTTTCGGCAAAGGCTTTCTTTCCGGAACCCAAAACCAGTTCAATTTTTTGCCTGAACGCCATACAGATTTTATATTCACTGTAATTGCGGAAGAGTGGGGGTTTTTGGGGGCAATAATACTTCTTATGATATATATATTTATAATCAACAATATACTTCTTGTCGCACGGTATAAAAAAGATAATTTTGCACAGCTGCTTTTGATTGGAATGGCTTGCCTGTTTTTCATACATATTTTTATAAACATAGGGATGACTCTCGGAATACTTCCGGTTGTCGGAATACCTTTGCTGTTTATAAGCTACGGCGGAACGCACTTACTTGTAAGTTTTATGCTTCTTGGAATTTTTCTTAACATCTACAGGCAATGATTGATTTTTGTTCGGTCCAAAAACCACAGCGGTACATCGGCAACGAATTAAATGCCGTTAAAAAATCCCACCGGGACAAAATCCCCATTTGCATATCCTATCCTGATTTATACGAAGTAGGAATGAGCAATCTGGGGCTGCGCATAATTTACGGCATGTTTAATTTTTTTGACGATATAGCCTGCGAAAGAGTTTTCCTTCCCGGCGAAGATTTAGCCACAGCTTTGCTGAATAGTAATACCAAACTTTTTTCTCTTGAAACCAAGACAGCCCTGGATAATTTTGAAGCAGTAGGGTTTAATCTATCCTGCGAATTAAATTCCATAAACTTTTTAAAGATATTGAAGCTTGGAGGGATACCGCTTAAGGCAAAGGAACGGCCAGAATTGATAGTTTTTGCAGGCGGTATAGCGAATCCTGAGCCTCTTGCGGAGTTTGTCGATTTCTTTTATTTAGGCGAGTTTGAAGAGGGAATAGGTAAATTTGTAGAAATATTCAGGAAAAACAAAGATAAAAAAGCAAGGTTAGAAGCCCTTTCAGAAATTGACGGTTTTTACGTTCCGCAATTTTATAGCGTAAATATCCGTTTTAATAAGTATGAGTTCGACAAATTATACAAATTTGCTCAATTTCCGCTTAAAAGAGTTTATGTAAAAGATTTGGATAAAAGTTTCTATCCGCTAAACTGGCTCACTCCTCACACCCAGATAATACATGACCGCGTGCCTATAGAAATTGCAAGAGGCTGCCCAAATGCTTGTGTTTTCTGCCAGGCAACAAAGTTATACCAGCCTTACCGCGAAAAAAAGATTTCAACAATTTACGATATCGCAAAAACTATTTACAAAAACAGCGGGTACGAAAATCTTTCATTGCTTAGCCTAAGTGCTTCTGATTATTCAGATATAGAGGGATTGCTGGATGTTTTAATTTCAGAGTTTAAAGCCAAACGCGTAGGCTTATCACTGCCATCTCTAAGAATTGATGACTCGCTTGGCAATTTATACCGTAAACTGCTTTTCTTGAAAAAGACATCGCTTACGGTTGCTCTTGAAGCAGCAAGCGACAGCCTGAGGGAAAAATTAGGGAAAAAAATTGATGCAAATAAGTTATTTGAGGCGGCAAAAATAATTAAATCATTGAATTTAAGAACAATAAAACTGTATCTTATGATAGGCTTTCCTGAAGAAACCGGCGAAGACCTGCTTTCAATTGCAACTTTTCTGGATAAACTGCAGTCTTACACCGGACTTTCAATTAACGTAAGTATTAATATTTTTGTGCCAAAACCGTTCTCGTTGTGGGAGGGAGCATGGATGTGCCGGGAAGAAGTATTGGGAGAAAAGATAAAGCTCGTTTTAAGCAGTTTGCGTAAAAGGCGTAACATCAACGTTTCCATATCGCAAACCACAAAAAGCATTCTGGAAGCAATACTATCGCGCGCTGACAGAAATTTTTCCTCTGTGATTATGAAGGTGTTTGGGGCTTCCGGCTATAATATCGCCGAGAACTGGCAGGTATGGCAAAATGCAATGGAGGAGTGTGGCATCGACTACAGAACTTACCTTGAAAGCAAAAATGAAAATTTTCCCTGGTCTTTTATTGAGGGCTCTAAAACATCTTGCTGTAAAAAATAAGGATGATTAAATGCAGATAGAAAAATTTGCTGTCAGGTTAATATTAGAAAAAAGCGGGGATATGATCTATTTTTCTCAGCTTGACCTTGCCTCAATACTCACACGCGCCCTAAGAAGAGCGGATTTGCCCTTATATTACACTCAAGGATTCAATCCGCGCGTTAAAATGAGTTTCGGAAGAGCTCTTAAGCTTGGTGTGGCCGGGAGAGAAGAGATAACTCTTTATTTTACCGAAAAAATAACCGCCGAGAAATTGCAGGAAAAACTTACCCCCCAAATGCCGCAAGGATTAACGATTATTGAAATATCTTAGGCTAACGGAAAGGCTTAGCGCACGAGGAAACGAATTTTGGCGTGCTTGCTTCCGAAAAATTCTTTTGTAAAATTTGCTGCAAGGCGGTGGTTGTAAGGCTTGCAGCAAAAGATATTTATGTAGGATTTACGCCAATACTCAGAGAAGTGCCCGGTAATTGAGCTAGTTTCAATAAATTGCAAAAGCGAATAGCCTTTTGTCTGAGGTTTCTCGAGTCCGAAATACGGTAATTGAACCTTGCCGTATTTTTTCATTTTAATAAGTTTGCAAAGCTTATTAACGTACTCTGTGAGCTTCTTTTTAGAACTCATAACCGAAAGGTCGCAATCGGAAAGATCCATAACCAATTCATACCCAAATACTTTTTTTTCCATTTCGTCTATTCTCCTTTTTAAACCATTTGAAAGCGCACGATTTTCAAGCACACAAGTCGAACTGCGCGTAGCGCAAAGAACTGGCGCTGAACTTGTGCTTTCTTCGCTTACTAAATATTTTTGCGTTGTCATTTTTTTATTTTTCGAAACGTTCTAACTTTTTACAAAAAATTCAATTAATTTTTTTATAACATATTTTAAGGGCCTTTGCAAGATTTTTTTTAAAATAATTTCAAAGCTTTCCGCAAACAGCTTTCTGGACGGAAAAAGTTTTTGATTCCTGTCTCGCAAATTTCTGTAGGCAGCCCCATAGTATCCAACAATTCGAGAAACGGATCCGGATTGAGCTCTTCCACATTGACCATAGTTTTAACATCCCAAGCGCCTGTCGCAATCAAAATTGCTGCGGCAACCGGAGGAACGCCGGCAGTATAAGAAATTGCCTGGGACTCTACTTCTTTATAGCAAGCTTCGTGGTCGCAAACATTGTAGATAAAAATTTCTTTATTCTTACCGTCTTTTTTGCCTTTTATAAGATTTCCTATGCAGGTTTTCCCGGTATAGTTAGGCGCAAGGGAAGAAGGATCCGGCAACAGCGCCTTAAGCACTTTTAAAGGAACCACTTCAACGCCTTCCGCGGTTTTAACCGGCTTTTCCGAAGTAAGCCCCAGGTTGGTAAGAACAGTAAATACATTTATGTAATGATCGCTAAATCCCATCCAAAATCTGATGCTGTTTGCATCTATATTTTTTGACAGAGAATGAAGTTCGTCGTGCCCGTTCAAATAAACAGTCTGCTTTCCCACAACAGGAAAATCATACACCCGCTTTATTGAGTGCACCTTTTCCTGGACCCATTTTCTGTCAATCCAGGTCCAGACTTTTTTAAATTCTCTGAAATTTATCTCCGGGTCAAAATTAGTTGCAAAATACTTACCGTGGCTTCCTGCGTTTACATCCAATATATCTATCGTATCGATTTTATCAAAAAGATGCTTAACGGCATAAGCGCAATAGGCATTTACTACGCCCGGGTCAAACCCAGCGCCGAGTATTGCCGTAATACCTGCTTTCCTGCAGCGGTCTTTTCTTTTCCATTCATAGTTTGCATACCAGGGCGGATCTTCGCAAACCTTATTCGGCTCTTCATGTATCGCGGTATCCATATAGGCCA
>Ga0172370_10002996_pt1 | contig 23777 bp, 23 predicted proteins | sample LakKiv5m_FD_114538 | JGI IMG/M metagenome (GOLD analysis project Ga0172370, IMG submission 114538) | Freshwater microbial communities from Kabuno Bay, South-Kivu, Congo - kab_022012_11.5m | ecosystem: Environmental > Aquatic > Freshwater > Lake | place: Democratic Republic of the Congo...
ATTTGAGGCTGAGCATAGCGCGCAGACCGGCGCCGGTACTTTGAGGAAAAGTGAATTCTTCGTACCGCGCGCTCATCGCCGAGTCCTTCCTTCATCGCTCTCCGCATCGATTCCCTCATGAAGGATCCACGCTTCGGCGATCTTGCCCTCATCCATGAACGCCACAGCGTGCGCCTCGAGCATGAGCCTCTCTGCGGGCGCACCTCCGTAGATCGGATCACCCACGATGGGAAGGCCCATCCAGGCGCTGTGCGCGCGTATCTGGTGGCGAAATCCCTTGCGGATGCTGGCTTCGAGGAGCATGTTCCCGGCGTCGCTGCCGCTGAGGCGCGTACTCTTGAGAAGGCGAGTCTCATAGAGATTTTCCGTAGTCGGCTTGCGCGTTTTTTGAAGAAAATCAGGCGCGATGCAGGCGACGCGCGCCCCGCGCATCCCATACCCCCGAAAATAGCTCTCTACCCTCACCGCATTTCCCGCCCCAATATCCGCCAGGAGCGCGTCGCCCTCGCATGCCCGCGAAACTGGCATCGAGCCCGGCACACCCGCCGTCGACGCCGAGCACACGAGCACGTAGCGCTTCTCGAGCGCACGTTCCTCCTGCGCTCTCGTCATGCGCTCAAAGACAGCCCTTGTGAGAGCGAACAGCATGATCCCTGAGGTTTCGAAATCGAGCCTATAGAGCATGCCGAATTCGGATGCGAAGCGATTGCCCGAGGAGCCCGAGTATTGGCCTGAGGCACGCAACGCCCCAGGCAGCGCTGCCGCCTTCGAGGAGGCGGCGTCTATGAGCTCGTTGAGTTCGCAGGAAGGAAGCTCGCGCGCGTGTGTCGCGATCCACTCCACCATCGAGTCGCCAGCTCTGCCCTTCCCATCAGCCTGCTTCACAGAGTGCCAGCCCCGAGGTTTGAACAGCGCCACAATGCCTCTACGCTCATCGATGACGAATGGTTCGGAAATCGGCGCGAACAGCATGGCTCATTCCATATCTTTGTTCTGGAGGCGGTAGAGATTCCAGTACACGCCGCGTTTCGAGATCAGCTCGTCGTGCGTGCCGCTCTCGACCACGTGGCCCTGCCCCAGCACGATGATCCTGTCCGCGTCCCGTATAGTCGAGAGCCGGTGCGCGATCACGATGCTCGTGTGCCCGCGAAGGAGCCCCTCGATGCCCTTCTGCAGCATCTTCTCCGTCTCGGTGTCGATCGAGCTCGTGGCCTCGTCGAGTATGATGATCGAGGGCTCGTGGGCGAGCACGCGCGCGAAAGATATGAGCTGCCGTTGGCCGAGCGAGAGATTCAAGCCCCCCTCGGAGAGCATCGAATCGTAGCCTTCCGGCATCGCGGCGATAAAATCGTGGGCGTACACAGCTTTTGCAGCCTGTTCGACTTTTTCTTGCGGAAGGTCGAGGCCGAGGGCGATGTTTTCGCGGATGCTGCCCTGGAAGAGGAAGACGTCCTGGGGAACAGGCTGGATGAACTTCCGAATACGCTTCAGGGGATACTGTCCAATGGGAACGCCATCTATGGAAATGCCGCCCTTCTGAATGTCCCAGAAGCGCGCCAGGAGATTCGCGATCGTTGATTTTCCCGCGCCCGTGTAACCGACAATCGCCACTTTTTCGCCGGGGTTCACGATGAAGGAGATGTCTTTGAGCACCCACTCCTCGCTTTTGTACGAGAACCAGACATTGTCGAGCTGGATGTGTCCGCGGATGGCTTCGGGGGCGCTTTTCCCCTCATGGCCGGGGAGCTGTTCGGGGAGGCGATCCTCCACATCGAGGAGTCCGAACACACGCTCTCCGCTCGCCATCGCGCTCTGGAGCAGAATGTACTTTTCGGAAAGATCCTTGATGGGCGAATAGAACATCGCGATGAGGTTGATGAAGGCGATGAGCGTGCCGATGGATACCGTCAGCTTGAGAAAGAGCATGGCGCCGGCAAGGATCGCGAGGGCCGTGGTCAGCGTCGACATGAAGTCGACGAAGGGCCTGAAAGTGGCGTACACGTACATTTCAGCGATATTGGCTTTCAGGAGCTGCTTGTTGTTCTGGCCGAAATCGCGGCTGACACGCTTTTCCTGCACGAAGAGCTTGACGATATCGATGCCGGAAATGTGCTCGGCGAGGAAGGAGTTCACCTTGCTCGTCCAGAGCCGCTGGTTTCGGAAGGCGTCGCGCGCCTTGACGCGCGCGATCGCTGAGGCGGCGAAGATGAGGGGCACGGTGGCGAACACGACGAGGCCGAGTTTCCAGTTGAGCATGAAAAGCACCGCAAGCGCGCCGACCATGATCGTCGCATCCTTGATAAAGGCGCTCAGCACATCCGTGAAAAATTGACTGATTACCTCAATGTCGCTCGTGAGTCTCGTAACGAGGCGTCCTACAGGCTGCCTTGACAGATACGAGAGCGACTGTTCGATCACGTGGTGGTAGAGCTCGAGGCGCATGTCTTTCATGATGAGGGTGCCGATGTGGTTCGTGTACCAGGTCATCACGAAGGTCGCCGCGAGCACCGACGCGAGGATCAGCAACAGGAGCAGCGCGTAGTGGGCGATGATCGCGCCGTCGCCGTACCGCAGCGTCGCGGCTTCGTCGGAGGGAAGCGTGTTGAGGAGCGAGAAGGGAATCGCGCCCCAGGCGTCCGAACGCGAAATCTGGGAGTATTTTTTCGCGAGTTCCAGTTTCTTTTCGGTCAAGCTGTCCAGCGGAAATACATAGCTCGGCTTCTCGTCGAGAAGCCCGCTCGCGACGAGTCGGTCCTTCTCCTTTCCCGTGATGCCCGCGAGCCGCGACGCGCGCACATACACGCGCCCGCCAATGGTGAGCTCGTCGTTGCTTTTCCCGGGGGGAATCTCGGAGGCCGATGCGGGATCAACGCTGTACCACTCGCGCACGAGGGCGTTGTCGACAGCGCGCTGGATGATCGTGGGCGTGAGCAGCTCTCCCGCGGTGCTCAGCGCGAGCGCGAGAAGCGCGATGATTGCGAACAGGGTGTAGGGTTTGAGATAGGACATGATGCGGCGCATGATCTGCGCGTCGTAGCCTTTGGTGACTGGTTCCGCGTCGAAGAATTCAGCCATTGAGGGCCTCCGTGTCCTTCTCCTCCTCGCAGCTGGCGCAGGATTCCTCTTCAAGCTGCTGGAGCGCCGCGATTCGGGCATAGAACCCTTCGCTCTCCACGAGAAGCTCCTCGTGCGTCCCCTTTTGGCGAATCATCCCGCCATCGAGCACAATGATCTGATCCGCGTTGCGCAAGGTTGAGATGCGGTGCGACACGATCACCGTCGTTTTTCCTCGCCGCTCTTCGAGAAGCGCGCGCAAGATTCTCTCCTCAGTCTCTGCGTCGACCGCAGAGAGCGCGTCATCGAGCAGGAGAATGTCGGGATTTACCGCGAGAGCCCGCGCGAGGGCGATGCGCTGCTTCTGCCCTCCAGAGAGCGTGATGCCTCTCTCCCCCACTACGGTTTCCCAGCCCTGCGGGAAGAGGTGAAGATCCCGGTCGAGCCCGGCGATCCGCGCGATCTCATCGAATCGCTCTTGGTTCATATCGGAGGAAGAAAAAAGAATGTTCCCCCGGATTGTCTCGGAGAAAAGGAAGCTCTCTTGAGGAACCACCCCGAATACCGACCGCAGCGATTCAAGGCCGAAAGCGCAGATATCCTTTCCACCGATGAAAACGTGTCCCTCGCCCGGCTCAAGCATCCTTGGCAGCAGTTTGAACAGCGTGCTCTTTCCCGAGCCGACTTTGCCGAGTATTCCCAGCATCGAGCCCGCGGGCACGCGCACCGATATATCGCTCAGCGCGAGCTTATCCGAACCGGGATACCGGTAGTCGAGCGACCGAATCTCGATATCGCCCCGAGGCCGTTCCGCGATCATTCGCTTCGATTCCTGGATCTCCGCGCTTGTGCCGAGCACTTCGTTGATGCGCTTTAAGCTCGCGGCGCCGCGCTGCACGATGTTCACGGTGAATCCAGCGCTCATCATCGGCCACACCAGCATTTCAAGGTAGGACAGCATCGCGATGATGGATCCTGGCGTCATCTTGTTGTGGATGGACGCGTTTCCTCCGAAGTACACGAGCAGCACGGTGCTCAGCCCGGAGAGAAAAGTGATGAATGGGAAAAAGAAGCCCGAGGTCTTCACGAGCTCCATGATCGCGTTCTTGTATTCAGTGTTGGCTGAAGAGAACTTATCGAAGAAGTGCTGTTCCTTGACGAAGGATTTGACCACCCGCACCCCTGCGAGCGATTCTTGCGCGATATTCGAGAGTCTTCCGTAAATATCCTGAATCCTCTTGAAAAGCTTGCCGACGATCCGGCCAAAGAGGAGTATGAGCGCGGTGATGAGGGGCAGAGGTATGATGACCCACGCCGCGACCGCCGCGTTGTTGGCGAACATCGCGACGAGAATCATCGCGGTCATGAAAACCCCGTCGACGAGGGCCACGAACCCCATACCTGTCGCTTGGCGTATGGTGCTGATGTCGTTGGTCGCGCGGGCCATGAGGTCGCCTGTCGTATTCTTGCGGAAAAAGCCGCCCGACATCGAGAGAATGTGCGTAAAGAGCCGGTCGCGCATTTCGGCCTCGATTCTCCGGCTCGCGATGTTGATGAAGTACCGCCAGAAAAACCGCCCAACCGATATGACGAGCGCGAGAATCACCATCGCGATGAGGGGCGTTGAGAGGTCGCGCAGCTGAAGTTTGCCGCTGACGATCGTGTCGATCGCGGTTTTGATGTAGCGGGGAATGATGACTTGGCTCGCGTCGACCGCGATGAGGCAGAGAATGCCTGCGATATATCTGAATTTATAGTTCTTCAGGTGCGGTAAAAGCGTCGCATACTCTTTAAACATGGGGAATCAATTGTAGCGAGGGGGGCAATGAGGCGCAAGCCAGTTGCGCACTTTTAGCGGCTTCGGCATAGTGCAGCTATGACGCGACAGGAATCGATCATCGTGTACACCGATGGCGGATGCAAGGGCAATCCAGGACCGGGAGGCTGGGCGTATGTGATGCGCTTTGGGGAACGCTATCGAGAGTGTTCTGGCGCCGAGACCGCCACTACCAACAACAAAATGGAGCTCACCGCGGTGATCATGGCGCTCTCATTTTTGCTCGAGCGCATCGAGGCGGTGAGCCGTCCCCGTGGAGACGGGAAGCCCGCGCCCTCAGGTTGGACCAACGCCCCCATCATCATTTTCACCGACTCGATGTACGTAAAGAACGGCATCAGCTCATGGATTGTCGAATGGAAGAAGCGCGGCTGGAAGACCGCGGCGAAAAAGCCTGTGATGAACCAAGAACTCTGGCAGCGCCTCGATGCGCTCTGCCAGCGCATGAATCCGCGTTTCGAGTGGGTCGAGGGCCATGCCGGCAACCCCGACAACGAGCGATGCGACGCCCTCGTGGGGCTCGCGGTCGAGGAACTCAAGAAAGGCGGAACAGCCTCGTAACGGAGCCGTGTGCGGTCTCTTCGGCGCCGCCGAATATGTTACGGCAGCGAGCCTAGAATGTCGTTCGCGAACACTTGCCCCGCGAGAGTCCTTAGGGCGCTCGATAGCGCGTCCCGCTCCGAAGCGCCCATGCCCTGGGCACTCTTGCTCGCTGAGTACAACGTCGTGCCGCTCACGAGGTCGTACACGTTCATCGATCCGCTCACCGAGGCGATAAAGTAGTCGCCGTCCTTCGACACGGCGCCAAGATCGATCGACGCGAGCGCGAAGCGCTGCATGCTCGGGGGCGCCAAGGTTCGAAGCTGCGCGATGTCCGGCGCTGAACTGGCCGGAGGCGCCGCATCCGCCACCACAAACCCCTGTTTTACGAGCGCCTCCTTGAAGCTTGCGCTGAAGGCGCTGAGGTCGAGGGAAATCGCGGCCTGCTGGCTGTTCGCTCGGACCGCGATCGCCATGGGGATATTTTTTGCAGCCGACACGACGCTGTAGGCAGCGTACGCCACATTGCCCGACAAATCGGCTTCTACTGCGTCGCTGTAGGGCAATGCCCACGTTGGCAAACTCGAAAAGAGATCGCTTATGCTCGCGAAGTCGATCTGCACCGAAACGCGATATTTTCCGGCAACATCGATCGCGCTGACATTGAATGCGGCGTTTCCGTTCGCGTCGGTGAAGGCCTGGGTGGTAGCTGTCCCCACCCTTCCGGAGGTCAGCTTTCTCGGATACGCGATGAGGAGGGGCGCGCCAGCGACTGGCTGCAGTGTGCCTCCACGGTTTGCCATGAGTCTCGCGGTGATTGTCGGCAGAGTGCCGCCGAGGGGAATCTGGGCGTTCGATCCCGAAACGATGGAGAGCGTGAGGGTGGCCGCGATGGCAGAAGCCTTCTTTGCGTTGCGCTCGAGTTTCACCTGAGCGTTGTCGATGTCCGACCCGCCCGCGGCGGACATGGCCTCAGCGTAGAACCGGATCGCGTCGAGCTGCCTGCCCTCGGCGGCAGCGGCGTCGCCCTTCTGTTCGGGAACCACCACCGCGTCCATCTTTTCTTTAAAAAGCGCTTCGAGGCGCGCCTTTTCCTTCTGCAGTTCTTTCGTTTCATAGCGGGCGAGCACATGCACGGTGTAGAGGCCGGACTTTGCATCTTTGTTGATGTACTTTTCGACGACCTCAAAGCCCACGATGCGGCCTTTGGACTCCGTCTTCACTGTCTGCGTGATCTGAGCCTGGTAATCGGTCAGCGAAGCTTTCGCCTCGGCGCTCGAGGAGACGCTGATGGAGACGCCCACGTACTTCATGATTCCCGCGATGAGCGAAGCGGTGGCATCTCCGATCGTGGTCGCGATATCGGCGCCTGAGGATGATCCCACAAAGAATGTGTACGTTGAGTCCGGTTGCGGGGTCTGCAGCACCCATTGGGGAACCTTGGGCGCGCTCGCGCAGCCCGAAGCGAGTATCACGATCGCCGCGACAAGAACAACTGTTCGTTTTTTCATGATATTTTTCCTCAAGAGCCAACAGTCCTCGGCGGCGACGAAGCCGCCGCATGAAAAAATGCCCTGACGCGCGCTTCGGTGAGGGCGGCCAGGGCAACATGAAAACGCTCGTCAGTCGCCGAAGAAATCCTTGGCGACAGTATTCTGCACGAGATCCATGGCGCGCTTCTGCTCAGGAGTCGGCTGCTGCGCTCCGGCCACCTGCGAAAGCAGCATATCGAACTGTCTCTGCAGCATGTCCTTGCTGATCGCCCAGAGCTGTATGACTCGATAGATCTGCTTGTCTGGCTTGTTCTCCGGTGTGTAAGTCTGAACTTTTACCCACCAATCGGCTTCTTGCCTGAACCCGGAGAATTTGGCCTCGCCGACGCTCGCCACGAAGCGTTCGCCGTAGGCACCAAAATTCTTCGAGTCCGCGTCCGCCACATTCGCGCCTTTGAAGGCGTCCTTCACTCTCGTGGACAGATAACGGGCGATTTCGGTGTCCGCCTGCATGCGCTCCGCGAGCAGCTGGGCGCTCTGGAGATTTTGAGCCTCGAACTGCGCTATAAATACGACATAGTCCTTATAGTCGGCCAGTTTTTCGATGTCCTTGTATCCACCGAGAATCGCGAGCTCCACCCACTTCGGCGTCTTTACGCCATAGGCAGTCCCCTTGTCCTCGAGGAGCACTTCGCCTTTCCGAAGCGGCGCCTTCGTGCCGCACGAAGCCAGGATGGCAACGAGCAACAGCGCTAGAACAAATTTCCCTGCTTTCATCTTTTCCTCCTTGGATGACTTCTCTTTCTTTAAAATCTTTTATAGCCCTGTATTGAAAGTGTAGGATCTTCCCCTCATGTAGAGCAGGTAGCTGTCCGGGAAACCGGCGGCTGACGCCGCTTCGTAGATCGCGTCTTGGATCCTTGAAGCTGGTATAAAGGCGTAGAGCGCGAAGCGGGATTCGCCCGGAGCGTAGGAGAGCTGCTCGACTTCTCTGACTTTCTTCGAGAGGTTGCGCTGGAATTGCGCGATCGATTTGGCGTCGGGCGTGTTCTGAAGTACGAGTTCATAGCGAACTCCCCTCGTGGCTACAGAACTCGTCATGAGCGCTTTCGATTGTTCCGTGACCTTCGGCATTGCCTGCCACACTGCTCCGGCGATTGCGTTCATCATCGCGGCATCAGAGGATACCGGGCTGAAGGTCTGCGGACTCAAGAACGAGATCGCGCCAAGGAGCGCGGCGGTAGAAGCGTCGAAAATCTTCATGCTGCCCTGAGCGGAGCCCGACCAGCCTCCCGGCCCGCCTCCGAAGCTCGTCTTGGCGTCAATTTCGAGGTAGATGTCCGCGTTGAGTTTCTGGGCGATGTAGGTGATGATGTCGATAGACCCGCCAGTCTCCGATTGGTACGCGCTCATCTGGTCCTTTTTATTCTTCTGAATCTGATCGAAGTCGATCACCGAGAGCCCGAGCTTCTCGATGAGATAGCGGTTGGCCTGGGATACAGCCGCCTTCGCCAACTGCGGGTCGAGCCCCGAATTTTCGTTGTAGTACACAAGGTAGCTCATCCGGTTGAGGTAGGTTTGAAGAAACTTGGCCTCATCGGGAGTCAGCGCGTCTGCCGCGAACGAGGTGCTCTGTGGGGTCGGCGAGGCGGCGGGAGCCGGCGTGCTCCCCGGCACGGGCTGACTCTGAACGATCCCCTTCGCGGTCGCGTTGGGATCTTGCGTGGGCGCTGGCAGGCTAGATGGCATGTCGGGGGTTGAAGTGCTTTGAACAATATTCTTTGCCTGCTGAGATTCAGCGCTGGGCCCCTTTACCGGGGGAGGTGGAGTCGCGCATCCAGCGAGACCAATAAGAATCACTACCGCTATCAGGAACGAACGAACGATTTTATTGGTTTTCATACTAATGCTATTATCCAATATCTTTCCCATACTTGCAAGGAAAATTTAAATAGTTATACGATCCATCATCCAGAGGGAGGGTTCGATGCGAAGGGTGCGCGCTCGTTTTTTAATTCAAATGATACTCACGCTGTACGGCACGATCTGTCTCACTGGGATTGGCGCGCAAGCCATTCAAGCCGGAGCGCCGAACGGAGAACCACCCGTGCTCAGGGGCATCTACTTCACCGAGACAGGCTGCAACCACTGCGACGCGTTTTTATACGCGCAGAAGCAGAAGCTGGAGCGCGAGTATTCTGTCCGCATTGAGCTGGAGAAACACGACATACTCTCCTCGGAGGGCTATGCCCTCTGCGTGCGGATGCTGCGCCAGCGAAACCTGAAGTTTACCGTGTTTCCGGTACTCTTCATGGGTTCGAACGTCTATCGGGGAAGCGAGGCGGTCGCGATAAATATTGTTGTGGAGATCCAGCATTACAGGACGACGGGTACTTACCTTCCAGCGACGCGGCACACCAATGAGTTTGCCCAAGAGGATGCCGCGCGCGCCAGGGCCTTCGGCCTCGCGCTGGCACCCACGATCGCGGCGGGCCTCCTCGACGGCATCAATCCCTGCGCGTTCTCGACGATGCTCTTTTTCCTCTCGTTCATGGCGCTGCGCAGGACAGATCGGCGCGCCCAATTCCTTGTGGGCCTCGCCTTCATTGCCGCTGTATTCACCGCATATCTCGTGATCGGGTTCGGATTCATGAGTGCGCTCAGAGAGTTCTTCTCTACGCGGCAATTTTCGCGCTATATCGCGATCTTCGTCAGCGTGTTGGCTGCGGTCTTCGCCGCGCTCAATCTGCGCGACGCCGTCCTGGCTCGCAGAGGCGACGCATCCCGGTCGGCATTGCAGTTGCCCGCATCCCTGAGAAATCTAAACCACGCGGTGATTCGGCGCTTCTCTTCGCTGCCGCTCTACATACTCGGCGCGGCGCTCTCGGGATTTCTCGTATCCTTCATCGAGTTGGCCTGCACAGGGCAAATCTATCTTCCCACGATCGTCTACATGAACCAGAGCGCCCGGTCATCGGCGAGCGTCGCGCTGCTCTTCGTTTACAATTTCGCCTTCATCGCGCCGCTCGGCACGGTATTCGTCCTCTACCTGTCGGGAATGAAACACGATCGAATCAGGGTTTGGTACAGTTCCCACCTCGCGACAGTGCGAGTGCTCTCCGCACTCTTTTTTGTCGCGATGGGAATTCTTGTGTGGGTGGTTTAATGAGCGATGCGCGATTCGAACGCGCGACCTTCGGCTCCGGAGGCCGACGCTCTATCCAGCTGAGCTAATCGCCCGTATCAGGTTGGCTGGAGGCATGATAATTGTTCAGCCCATTCGCGTCAAGCGCGCCCTCGCGCCGCGCGTCGCCAAGCTTGGCAAGCGCAGCCATTCTCTTTACATTCAAAGCATCATGTACGGTGAAGCAATCATTTTGGCCAGCGAGTCACCACGCCGCGCCGCGATTCTGGAATCCCTGCGCATTCCTTTTATCAAGATTATCCCATCCATCGACGAGTCAGTGTTCGATCACCTCGAACCGGCGGCGCGGGTTTCCGCGCTTGCGGCTACGAAAGCGCGGCGCGGCGCGCTGCTGTGGGAAAAAGAGAAAGAAAAACAGCTCGGCGCGCGTGACACAGGTAGCCAAGGCGCTGCGGATGTTTCTCCCCGCTTTGTGCTCGGCGCCGACACACTCGTCGCGTTCGACACCCCGGATGGCTGGGAGACGATCGGAAAGCCGGCTGACGCGCGCGACGCTGAGGCGATGCTGCGCCGTGAGCGTGGGATGCGACAGTACGTGTTCAGCGGCATCTGCTTACTCGACATTGAGCGAAACCAGCCAGAGCTGGCGCTTTCGGTGTCCGAAGTAAAGTTCGCCCCGATGACCGACGCGGAAATCGCCTGGTACCTCGGTTTCGACGAGTGGAAGGGAGCTGCCGGCGCATACCGCGTGCAGGGTGTGGGCTCCTGCTTTATCGAAGAAATCAAGGGCTCTTTCTCCGGCGTGATGGGGTTGCCAATCCATGAATTATATGGCATTCTCGAAAAGTCCGGATATTTGGCTTCTCAGCAATGAAAAGAACGAATACAGCGACACACGGCATCTGATTGCCGTATATTTTCCGCCTGTCATCGCGTACGCGAATGGACAGGACGAGATAAAAGGAAGGGGACCGAAAGCCATTTCGGTCACGGGAGGTCTACGTGGCAGTAGTCACCATGAAAAACCTGCTTGAATCCGGCGTGCACTTTGGGCACCAGGTCAAGCGCTGGGATCCGCGGATGAAGAAATACATTTTCGCGGAGCGCAACGGTATTCACATCATCGATCTGCAGAAAACCATTCAGGCGATCAAAGAAGCCTACGACGCGGTTCAGAAGACCGTCAGTTCGGGCAAGACCGTCCTCTTTGTGGGTACCAAGAAGCAGGCGCAGGCGGCAATTCAGAAAGAGGCGGAGCGCTGTGAGCAGTTCTACGTCAACAACCGCTGGCTCGGCGGCATGCTCACCAATTTCTCGACAATCCGCAAATCCATCCAGAGGCTCAAAAAGATCGAGCGCATGGAAGTAGACGGCACATTCAACAGTCTTACGAAGAAAGAAATCGCAAGTCTCCTCAAAGAGAAGACAAAGCTTGAAAAGAACCTGGGCGGCATCAAGGAGATGACGAGTCTCCCCGGCGTCCTGTTCGTCGTCGACACGCGCAAAGAGGCCATTGCGGTTGCGGAAGCGCAGCGCCTCGGCATTCCCATAGTCGCCATCGTCGATACGAACTGCAATCCCGAGGGCATCACCTATCCGATCCCCGGCAACGACGACGCGATCCGCTCCATCAGCCTCTTCACGCAGATCATCGCGAACGCGGTCGTCGAGGCGGGCGCCTCCGAGGGTCTCAAGATCATCGAAACGCTTCCGCCCGAGGAAGAGCAGGAGCTTGCGGCTCCCGCCAAAGCCGAGGAGGACGAGGTTGAGATCGATGTCGAGAACTACGCGGCTACCTCCGCGCAGGCCGAGAAGGAGCCTGAGGAGACTGCCGAGATCGACGCTCCGATCATCGACGAGGATCGCCTCTACGAGGAAAACTGAGGAATTTCGAGGAGAAAAATCGTGGAAATCAAAGCTACGGATGTAAAGGCCCTGCGCGAAAAGACAGGCGCGGGCATGATGGATTGCAAGAAGGCCCTCACTGAGGCCAGCGGCGATTTCGCCGCCGCGGAGAAACTTCTCCGCGAGTGGGGCATGGCGGGTGTCGAGAAGCGCGCCGGCCGCGCCACCAACGAAGGACGGATCTTTGTCGCCCAGAACGCGCACGAGCTCGCGCTCGTCGAGATCGCCTGCGAAACAGACTTTGTCGCGCGCAACCAGGATTTCATCAGCGCTGGCACCAAGGTCGCCGAAACGGCGCTCGCCCAGAAGGCAAACGCGGCGAACGAAGGCCTCGAGGCCCTCGTCAAAGAGATCGCCTCAAAGATCAAAGAGAACATCACGCTCAAGCGCGTGGCGTACTTCAGCTCCGGCGCGCTCGAGACACTCCACGCCTACCTTCATGGCGAAGGCCGCATCGGCGTCGTGGTGAAGTTCAGCGCGAACGATGCCGCCGCGTTCAAGAATGAGAAGGTCGCGACCTTCATTCACGACATCGCGCTCCACGTTGCCGCCTTCAATCCGATGTTCCTCGACGAAACGAAGGTTCCTGCCTCCTGGCTTGCCGAGCAGAAGGATATCTTCCAGAAGCAGGTCGACCTGGACGAGAAGATGAAGAGCAAGCCCGCGAAGGTGCTCGAGGGTATCCTCGCCGGCAAGGTGAAGAAGCTTCTCGCCGACGTGTGCCTCATCGACCAGGGTTTCGTTCGCGATGAGAAGGCAACGGTTGCGGCAGCGCTGCAGCAGGTCACGAAAGAAACTGGTTTCCAGCTCGCCATCGCGGATTACTATTTCGCAAAAGTAGGCCAGAGCTGATTCGCGTTTGGCCTTTGACCGGAATAAAGGGCGGTCTGTCTCGGACTGGCCGCCCTTTTCACACGCAGTATCGCTGAGCGAGGAGAGAATGTATGGATTCGATTAAGACTGCCTATGAAGAGAGAATGAAAAAGACGATCGGCGCCCTCCACGATGAGTTCAACGCCATTCGGACCGGCAGAGCCTCACCGGCCTTACTCGACAAAGTCCGCGTCGATTATTACGGTCAAAAATCGCCGCTCTCCCAGGTCGCGACGATCTCGGTCCCCGAAGCCAGATTGATCGTCATCCAGCCTTGGGACAGGTCGCTTTTCAGCGAAATTGAAAAGGCGATTCTCAAATCCGATCTCGGGCTCAACCCCTCCAACGACGGCAAGGTGCTCCGAATCGCAATTCCTCCCCTCACCGAGCAGCGGAGGAAAGAGCTCGTCAAAGCAGCGCGCAATGTCGCCGAGCAGTCGAGGGTCGCCGTACGGAATATCCGACGCGACGGTCTCGAAGAGCTCAAAAAAATGCTGAGCGCCGGCGGCGTCGCGGAAGACGCCGTAAAGAAAGAAGAGGCTGAACTCCAGAAGCTGACGGACGACTATATCGCCCAGATCGGCAAGATTCTTGAAATAAAAGAAAAAGAAATCATGGAAGTCTGAGGATTTTCAATCATGGATGAACATCGCACACCTGTGCACGTCGCGATCATCATGGATGGCAACGGGCGGTGGGCAACGCAGCGAGGACGCGCGCGCACGGAGGGGCACCAGGAAGGGCTTGAAGTCGCAAAGCGGATCGTTCTTGCCGCGCGGCTCGCGGGGGTGCGTTTCATATCGCTCTACACTTTTTCCACCGAGAATTGGAAGCGAACTGCCCAGGAAGTCGGTTTCTTGATGTCGCTCATCAGGGTCCACCTGATGAAGGAGCTCGATTTCTATCGGCAGAATGAAATCCGCATCATTCACTCGGGAGACCGGAGCGCGCTCCCGCGCGAGGTTCTCCACGAAATCGACAGGGCTATCGAAGATACGCGGCACCACGATGGACTCACGGTGAACCTCGCCATCAACTATGGCGGACGAGACGAGATTCTCAGGGCTGTGGAGCGCATGGTCGCGTCGAGGCCTCCCGCGGCAACCTTCAACGAAGAGGCGCTCAGAAAACAGCTCGATCACCCGGAGCTGCCCGATCCCGATCTCATCATTCGAACGGGAGGCGAGATTCGGCTCTCGAACTTTCTCCTCTGGCAATCGGCCTACAGCGAGCTCTATTTTTCTCCGAAGTATTGGCCCGATTTCACGCCCGATGATTTCCGCGATGCGCTCAGAAGCTACGCGCAGCGCGAGCGCCGGTTTGGAGATGCCCGGTGAACGCGAACACGAAAGCGAGACTGCTCCTCTTTTTCATCGGCATACCGCTGTTCGCGGCCGTGCTCTTCTTCGTCCCCTTCGGGCACTATGTGCTGCTCGCCGCGCTCATCCTCGCGGTTCAGTACCTTTCTTCGCTGGAAATTCGAAAAATGCTCCCGGCCAGCGGACTCGCCGACCCCGGCAACTTGCCTTCGATCTTGGGAATTGCGCAGACGGCGCTCGTCTACGCACTCTGCGTCGCGAATGTAGAACCCGCCCGCACCGCTGAAATCACCCTACTCTCCTTCTCAGTGCTCCTCAGCGCGCTCCTTGCCCCGCTCGGTTTCGCAAGAAAGGAAAAATTTCCGGAATTGCTGAAATTGGCTGGCTCGGTGTCCCTCACCCACTTCTACACGGCCCTTTTGCCGAGCCTCCTCATGCTGATCGCCGCCGGTTTCCCCCAGGCGCGCAACGCTATCATCAGTTTTGCCATGTTGACCTTCGGGAACGACAGCCTCGCGTGGCTCTTCGGGAAATATCTGGGAAGGCGCAGGAATATTGTCGAGGTTTCGCCGAATAAGAGCCTCGCGGGATTCCTTGGCGGCAGCATCGGTTCGATCGCGGCGGCGTTCATCACGCTTGGGCTCCTCGACGCCGCGCCGCACGCGGGGACCGCCGCTCTCGTGGCACTCAGCGTAGCGCTCGGTGCGGGAATGGCGTTCTTTGTGATCGCGGGCGACCTCTTTGAGAGCGCGCTGAAGCGCGCGGCTGGCGCGAAAGACTCGGGGTTCATCGTGCCTGGACGCGGTGGCCTGCTCGATTCATTCGACAGCCTGTACTTCAGCGCCCCATTCTTTGTCGCGTTTTCTTTCCTTTTCCATTTGTTTGGACTCTAATAGCACGAGGTTGGTCTTTTGAATTCATCTAGCGTGAAGCGCGTTATCGTACTTGGGGCCGGAGGTTCGATCGGCAGGCAGACAATCGATGTCATCCGCCAGAGCGCCACGAGCGCGCACAGGCTCGAGCTTGCCGCGTTTACGGTCCACACCGACGCACAGGCGCTCCACGCGTTGAAGCGTGAATTTCCGCTCGCCGTAGCCGCTTGGACTGGAGATGCTCGCGTCGCTCCGGAAGTAGCCACGTGGGCCGGCCTCTCTGCCCTCGAAGCCCTCCTCTCCTCCACCGAGGCGGATATCGCGGTGAACGGCATCGCCGGTGCCGCGGGGCTTTCCGCCTCGGTATTGGCGCTTAAATATGGAAAGGATCTCGCGCTCGCGAACAAAGAGTCGATTGTCATGGGCTATCGGCTCCTCAAAGGGCTCGCGGATACGCAGGGGAAAATGATTATCCCGGTCGACTCGGAGCACGCGGGTCTCTTTCAGCTGATTCAGCGCATTGGCGCTCCGAGCATCACCGACCTTACGATCACCGCGTCTGGCGGTCCATTCCGAACGCTCCCCCTCGATCAACTGCCCCTGATGACGGCGGATGACGCCTGCAGGCACCCTGTGTGGAAGATGGGCAGAAAGATTTCCATAGACTCGGCCACCATGGCGAACAAAGGCTTGGAACTCATCGAGGCTTCGCGTTTATTCGGCATGCCACAGAAGAACGTTCATGTCCTCATCCACCCCCAGAGCTATGTGCACGCGATGGTGAGAACGCTCGACGGCGCGCAGTACGCGCAGGTCTCGAGGCCTGACATGCGCCTGCCGATCCACGATGCGCTGTTCTGGCCTCAAGAAGAAACCTCGCCCTTTGGCATCGCCGATCTCGCTGGCAGGTCGCTGGAATTTTTCGAGCCTGAAGAGAAACGCTATCCGCTGCTCTGGGTCGCGCGCAGCGCGATCGACATGGGGGAAGCCGCGTGCATCGCCTTCAACGCTGCCAACGAGATCGCGGTCGATCGCTTTGACAGGGGGCAGCTGGGATTCTCGCGGATCGCGGAGCTGGTCGCGCAAGTGCTCGAGCGCGACTGGAATTTGCCGATCGACTCCTTCGAGGATATATTCGATACCGATATGAAGGCACGAGCTATTACCTCTGATTTTGTGGAGCATCTCGCATGATCACCATTTTGCTTGGACTCATTGGCCTCTCGCTTGTGGTGATCGTGCATGAATTTGGACATTTCGCGATCGCGCGCATGGTCGGCGTCGATGTTGAGGCTTTTTCCATCGGCTGGGGGCCGTCGATACTCACCAAGCGCGGGAAAAAAACCGAGTGGCGGCTCGGCATTCTCCCTATCGGCGGCTACTGCAAGCTCAAGGGAGAAGACAGTTTTCGCGCCGCGCTCGACCAGAATCTCGCCGCCATTCCCGCCGAGGCTGGCAGCCTGTACTCGGCGCACCCGCTCAAACGAATCGCGATCGCGGTTGCCGGCCCTGCCTTCAACATGCTCTTCGCGGTCTTTGTCTTCATCATCGTCGCGGCAATCGGCACGTCGATCCAGACAGCTCCCAACAGAATCGTGCTCTCGAGCGAAACAGGCGCGGTGCTGCAGAGCAGCGCGCAGAATCCCGCGAATGCCGCGGGATTGCAGACTGGCGATACCATCACCGCGATCGACGGACAGCGCGTCAGCGATTACAGCGACCTTCAGCAGATCATCGCGAGCAATCCCGACAAACCGCTCCACCTTGTTGTCTCGCGTGCCGGATCGAATATCGACATCACGGTGACTCCGCGTCTCGATCCGAACTCGGGCGCGGGCATGATCGGCGTGTATGCGTGGATCGATCCCGTGATCGCGGCGGTCAAAAGCCAGAGCCCGGCAGCGATCGCGGATCTCCAGCCCGGGGACCTCATCACCGAAGCTGATGGAAAGCCTGTGCGCAACACTATCGACCTCATGAACGCGCTGAGCGCATCGAGCGGCAAAGTCGCGCTCACTGTAGTTCGAGGAGCCCAGACGCTCTCGCTCACCATCGTCGCGAAAAGCCTCGGCGATGCAGGCCTGCAGTTCAAGAGCATCGTGAGAACCGACAAGGCGACTTCTTTCCCCGACGCGATTGCCAAGGGTTTCAAGGAGACCGCATCGACCTTCGCCCTCACGTTGAAGAGCATCGGCCTCCTCTTCCAGGGCGTGAATGTGTTCAAGGCAGTATCTGGACCTGCGCGGATCACCTACCTCATCGGATCGGCCGCCACCGAGCAGTTCAAGGCGGAGGGGCTGGCCGGGCTCGTGCCCGTGCTGAGTTTTCTCGCTTTCCTGTCGGTGGGACTGGCGATCATGAATCTTCTTCCATTGCCTATTCTCGATGGAGGACTCATTCTGATGTTCCTCGTCGAGCTTGTGCGCCGGAAATCGATCAGCCCAAAGACGCTCTACCGATATCAGTTTGTGGGCGTGGCGCTTGTACTGGTGATTTTCGCAATCTCGACATTGAGCGACATCTTCTTCTTCACGGGGGAGTAATCGCGGGTTGGCGACGCGGCCCAGCTGACCGGGCATGAGCCTATCCATTCCTGCGCGGCGTGATGCGCTATTTGTGCTCGTGCCGGTCCATGTTGAGGAATTTCGCATAGCTGTTCTTGAACCACACCGAGGTCTTGCCGATCGGGCCGTTGCGCTGCTTGGCGACGATGAGGTCGGTCTCGATCTGATCGCTCTGCTGGTCGTGATTCTTCGTCATCTCCCGCTCGCGGTGCAGGAAGAGGATGAGGTCGGCGTCCTGCTCGATCGAGCCCGACTCTCGGAGATCGGCGAGTGTGGGCTGTTTGCCTTCAGCCTCGCGCTTCAGCTGGGAGAGCGCGACCACGGGGATATTGAGCTCGCGCGCGAGCGCCTTGAGGCTGCGGGATATGGCCGAAATCTGTTCCCAACGCGGCAGGTCAGCGTTCTCGTGCGTGATCAGGGTAAGATAATCGATGAAGAGAATCTTGATGCCGCGCTCGAGGACGAGCCTGCGCGCCATTGTCCGCAGCTCGAGGAGCTTCATGTTCGGCATGTCGACGATATAGAGCGGCGCCTCGTAGATGCGGGCAGCCGCCTCCATCAGCCCATCGTAGTCGGTGGTTCGAATTCTGCCGGTGCGGATGCGCTCCGCGGGAATTCTCGCCTCCGAAGATATAAGCCTCAACATGATGGCGGACTCCGACATCTCGAGCGAGAAGAACGCGGTAGGAATTTTGAGATCGATCGACGAGTGCGCCGCCATCGTGAGCGCGAGCGCGGTTTTTCCCACCGAAGGTCTCGCTCCGATGACGGTGAACTCGGAATTCTGAAGGCCGCTCGTCATCGCGTCGAGGTCGGTCAGGCCGGAGGGCACGCCGGTAAAGGCCTCCGGGTTGGTGCTGAGCTTCTCGATGAGGAGCATGGTTTCGGTGACAATTTCCTTGGCCGAGTGATACTCCGCGGTCCGCCTGTTCTGAGAAATTTCGAAGATCTTCGCCTGAAGCTCGTCGAGGACGCGGTCGATGTCCATCGTCTCTTCGTGCGACATGGCGGCCATCTCCGCCGATAGCTGCACGAGCCGGCGCCGCGTTGCCATTTCCTGGACAATGCGCGCGTAGTACTCGATGTTCGCGGCGGATGGAGTGAATGAGGCGAGACTCGCGACATAGGCCGAGCCTCCCACTCTCTCGAGGCTACCTCTGCCCCGCAATTCCTCCGCGATGGTGATGAGATCGGGCTTGAGCCCCTTTTCGTGCATGGAGAGGAGCGCCTCGAAGATCTCCTGGTTCGCGGGTTCGTAGAAACTCTCGGGCCGCAAGAATTTTAGAACGTTGTTGATGGACTCAGGATCGAGAAGGAGCGCTCCGAGGCAGGCTTGTTCAGCGTCTCCGTTGTAGAGGGGCAATGTATCTTTGAGTGTCTGTCCAGCCATCGGAACCGCCTTGTAGAGAGTGCGAGCGCAACCTGCACTCTATAACTCCCTCACCTCTGTGGTCAAGTAAAGTCAGGAATAAAAAGGCCCACCCTTTTTCGGGGTGGGCTATGTTCGCGCAGTCCGCGTCGCAGCGAAGGTATTAGTTCAACTGACCGCGGTTGACAGCGGCTTCGAACGCGGCGGCCTGCTCTTCGGCGGTCGCGGGTTCGGTCTCGACGCGCTGGCGCCGAGCGCGCGGCTTCCTGGCCTCGCCATCTTCGGATTTCTTTTCCTCTGAGGACGTGACCACCTGCGCTTCGACCGCGCACTTGAGAATGGCCTCTTCTTTCTCATAGAGATGGATGACCACCTTGTAGTTGCCCACGGATTTGATGGATCTTCCGGGAACTTCGATCTTCTTGCGATCGATTTCGATGCCCTTCTTGAGGAGTTCGTCGGCGACGCTGTGGTTTGTCACGGCACCATAGAGCTTGCCGTTATTTCCGGCGGGCATCGTGATGACGAGCGCTTCGGCCTCGATCTTCTCTTTGAGCGAGCGAGAGGCGAGACGCTTCTGTTCCTTGATCGCGAGAATTTCCGCCTGGCGCTTCTGCAGCATTCCCGCGGTCTTCTCGTTGTAGACCATCACGAGTTTTTTAGGCAGGAGGTAATTGCGGGCATATCCAGGAGCGACTTCCTTGATGTCCCCGATTTCTCCTAAATTTTCTATGTCCTGATTCAATATGACTTTCATGTTCAGGCTCCTTTGCGAATTCGATATTGCAGCCACACCTCCGAAACACCGAGAACCGGCATAAGGATGGCGATGGCAAGCCCAACTTTTGCGTCGAGCAGTATGAGTGCGACCAGCATCACCAGCGTGAGGCCGATGAGGCGGCGCAATCCCTTTGACGTGAGGAAATGTGAAATGACCGATACACCCTGAATCGCATACCACGCGGCGGCGGTGAGCGAGAGATTCCACGCGGCTATCGCGACGAGACCACTCAGTTTCCCGTAAAGCACCGCGAGGAGGAGTCCCCACGACACGATGCTTGGCCACAGCAGCCACGAGGGGACACTGTACCTCGGCGTCGCGGCCTCGGTAGACTGCGCGCGCACCTGATCCCTCAACGAGTTCAGTCTTGCGCCGAGCCACCAGCTGCCCGCGAGGACGAGCCAGATCGCCGCGCCGAAACCGTTCATGATCACCGATACGGCAGGGCTCACGTAGCTCTGCTCTATCGTGGTGACATCGAGTTCCGCGCCGGAAGCGCTCGCTCCCGCCGAAGACAGAAGCTGAGAAATCATCGCGGCGATTGAAGACTGGACTTCCTTCGTGCCGATGCTGGCAGCCAGCATGAAGCCGAAGGCGATCGAGAGCGCGACAGAGGTCAGCGTCAATTTTTTCCATGTCTCGATGGCCACGCAGTTCATGATGCACATCGCGAGGAGAAACACGGCGGGTGGCAGGAGCGTCTCCAAGAGCACCGTCGCCTGCAGCACACCGTAGGTTGAGAGCCTCAGCGCGTTGCCAACCCCAATAACGACTATCGACGTGAGCAGAGACAAGAAACCCTCTTTTTTGCCCTCTCTGCTGAAGATGTACTGAATGGGGATGAGGAACGCGACCGCGAGGAAGCCACTCGCGTACAGCAGCCCCGAAAGCAGTCCCGATCCGAGATAGTGCGGGATATGCCGGGCCCCCAAGCGGGAACTCGTAGGGGTAATTTCGTGCTGGGCTTCCATGTTCTATACGCTCTCTCAGGGTTATTTCGAGAAAATCATTTCACCACATAAGGCAGAAGCGCGAGGGATCTCGCGCGCTTGATGTTGACGGCGAGGAGGCGCTGGTGCTTCGAGCACGTGCCGGTGATGCGGCGGGGAAGAATTTTTCCGCGCTCGGTGGTGTAGCGGCGCATGAGGTCCGCGTCCTTGTAGTCGATCTTCACATTCTGCGTGCAGAATCTGCACACTTTCTTGCGGAAGAATCCCTTGCCTTTGCGCGGGCCGTTGCGATCGTCCTGGTCCCTGCGCATATCCTGCTGATCGGCGTCGCCGCGCGAAGCCTTCACATCTTCAATATCTTTCATCTCATCCATAGTGATCTCCTAATTAGAACGGAATGTCGTCGGTGAATTCATCGACGCTCGGAGCAATCGGCGTGGGCACGTTCGAAGATTCTGGCCTCGGCGCCGCGCTGTCGGAGGAATATCGTCGCGCATTCGAATCCGAACCCTGAGGCGGCGAGCCGAGCGGGCGGATTGTCGATGCGACGATCACCACTTTGGATCGTTGCTGACCATCCTTCTCCCAGCGGTCCTGGCGAAGCTCTCCCTGCACCGCCACTTGGCGGCCCTTGAGGAGATACTTGCTCAGTCCCTCCGCGCTCTTGCCATAGAATTCGATATCGAAATAGTGCGGCTCATCGACCCACTGATCATCCTGCTTCTTCGAGCGGTTCACCGCGATGGAAAACCTGCAGATGGGGAGGCCGGATGGCGTGTATTTAAGCTCGCTGTCGCGGGTGAGACGTCCCACCAGCACAGCAACATTGATATCGCTCACGATGTGCTCCTTCTTCGAAAACCCGGAATGGCGCTATTCTTCGATTTTGACGACGAGGTGCTTCAAAATTGACGGGCTGAGCTTGATTGCGCGCTCGAGGGTGACGATCGCCGTCGGCTCCATGCTCATGCGGTAGAGCACATAGTGCGCGCGCATCTTCTTGCCAATGGAATATGCGAGAGGTCTGTCTCCCATATCATCTTCTTTCACATCAGTCGCCTTGAACTGCGCGAGCAGATCGGCAACCGCCTGTTTGCCTGCCTTGAACTGATCTTCTTCAGAGTTCAAGACAGCGACAAGTTCGTACTGTCTCATTCGTTCCTCCCTGTGGACGTATGCGCCCATGCGGGCGCTCATGATCCGGTGACTAGGACCGGATAAAGAGGGCCTTGTCTATATATCATAAAAGAATGCGAAGGGCAAGCTCCGACCGCTTGCACGAGCCGCATTTTGCCCGCATAATAGTGCCGCTTTTCATTTTTTTGCTCGATTAGATCAATATCTGGAGTTATCATGCCGACTATTCAGCCGCGAGTGCTCAAAGGTTTCCGTGATTCTCTCCCTGAAATGGAGCTGACGCGCGCAGCGCTGGTGGAAAAGCTCGAGAGAGTCTTTGGCCTGTTCGGATTCGTGCCGATCGACACGCCGGTGCTCGAGTACGCCGAAATACTGCTCGGGAAAGGCGGCGGCGAGACCGATAAGCAGGTGTACCGCTTCCGCGACCACGGCGACCGCGATGTCGCGATGCGCTTCGACCTCACCGTGCCCTTCGCGCGCTTTATGGCCGAACACGTCGATCAGCTCTACCTCCCCTTCAGGCGCTACCATATCGCGAAAGTGTGGCGAGGCGAGAATACGCAGCGCGGCCGCTACCGCGAATTCATGCAGTGCGACTTCGACATCGTGGGCACCGACTCCGCCTCAGCGGACGCCGACATACTGCTCACGGCCGCGCAGGCGATGAACAACCTCGGTGTCGGCGATTTTACGCTCAGGATCAACCACCGCGCCCTCTTCAACAGATTCCTGGCGCGCATCGAGGCTCAGCGCGCTTCGGTGGAGATCCTCCGCACGGTCGACAAGCTCGAAAAAATCGGAGTTGAGGCCACCATCGAGCTTCTCTCGACCCTCATCGCCCCGAACCTCGCGCGCGAGGTGATCGCGTTCATCCAAAAAGAAGACAGCTTCGAAAAAACGCTCGACAAAATGGTCTCGTATTGCGCGCCAGGCGATGCCGAGGCCCTCGCCGCCCGCGACAGGCTCCGCGACATCATGGCCTGCGTTAGCGCGGCGGGGTACGAACGCAATGTGGTGCTCGACCCGAGCATCACCCGAGGCCTCGACTACTACACTGGCATGGTGGTGGAGACGAGCCTCGCCGCGATGCCAGAAATCGGCTCCGTGTGCTCAGGCGGCCGCTACGACGAGCTCGCCAATCTCTACACTGATCGCGCATTGCCTGGAGTCGGCGCCTCCGTGGGACTCGACAGGCTCATCGCCGCGATGGAGGCGACTGGCGTCGCGTCCGCGACAGATATTTCGACACAGCTTCTTATCATCAACCAGAACAGCGCCGCGCTGAAAGAGATGCACGCGCTCGCCGCAAGGCTCAGAGCCGCGGGCTACTCCACCGAGGTGTTTCCGGAGATTAAAAAGCCGCTCGCGCAGTACGCCTACGCTGAGAAGAAGCGCATTCCGCTCGCGATATTCGCGGCCGCCCCGGACGGCCCTTTCACGCTGAGAGTGCTCTCTCGGCGCGAAAATCTCGAAGCGGGAGATTTCGAAGGGCTGCGCGGCACGCTGGAACGAGAGCTGCATGGATAGGGCTGAACCCCAAAATCTCGATCCCAGTCCCGACGGCCGAAGGCTTCTCGATGGAAGCGTGCACTCCTACGTGCTGCGTTCGGGAAGGATGACCGATGCGCAGCGCCGCTCGATTGAGATGTTCGGACCAGACTTTCTCGTCGATTATCGCGAGGAAGAAATCGATCTCGCCACGCTCTACGCTGAGCGCAAACCGCTGATACTCGAGATCGGATTCGGTATGGGACAGGCAACTTGGCGCATCGCCCGCGACAGGCCGCGGTTCAACTATCTGGGGATCGAGGTGCACACGCCCGGCGTGGGACGCCTCATCATGGATGCCAAAGCCGCCGGGCTCGCCAATATCAAAATTGTCCAGCACGACGCCATCGAAGTTCTCCGCTCGATGATACCTGATGGAAGCCTCGCCGG
>Ga0172370_10003000_pt1 | contig 23760 bp, 23 predicted proteins | sample LakKiv5m_FD_114538 | JGI IMG/M metagenome (GOLD analysis project Ga0172370, IMG submission 114538) | Freshwater microbial communities from Kabuno Bay, South-Kivu, Congo - kab_022012_11.5m | ecosystem: Environmental > Aquatic > Freshwater > Lake | place: Democratic Republic of the Congo...
AAATGCTTAAACGAACTTCCTATGGTTTTAAGAATCCAGAGATCTATATTAAGAAGATGATGCTAGCCTTCTTGCCGTTTGCAATTATCTCATTACTTTTACCACACTAATTGATGAAGAGCCCGAAAAAACTTTGCATTATTTTTTATCAAATATTATACTTGAGACAGTACAGGAGATTGTCTAGATGCAAAAAAAGCGAGGGTCAGCGATCGTTATAGCGTTGTTGCTTATCACGGCTATCGGAGCAATCGGTTTTTCTTTTGGACGAGTTTTGTTTTTGGATATCGCCAATGCCTCATTGTATGAAAATGGCATCGGCGCATATTATGCTGCCGAGTCAGGCTTGGAAGAGGGGTTTGTCCGATATCGCTATCAAATGTCAGCGGCGGTTCCTTTTGAAAATTGGATTCCCGATGAAAACAAAGTATTTCGTTATAATCTAACTAGCAACGCTCAAGAGTTTAATATTGCCAGCGATTTAACAGAAGGATTTCTCCAAGATGGAACTTATTTAATCGGGGACATAAGAAACGAAGGACAATTAACGGCCGGCACCCAATATTTTGATCTAAGGATGGGTTCAAAGGCCGGTACCATTTCCGGAGATGCTATGTCAGATGCGAGCGTAAGCATCGACAGTATGACTGATCAAAACTATGGCCTAGAATCATCTTATCGGATTGCTCGCGACGAAACAAAAAAGTTTGATTTGGGAAACATTTTTGCATCAGGGGCGGAGATAAATTTATTTTTTAAACCAATTGAAAATATCAAAGATACGGCCAGACCTACGACAGCTCCGCTAAACGAAAAGAACTGCGTTTTGATCGAAGCAAAAATTACCGGACAAAAAGCAGACGGAAGCATTGAAGAAAGAAAAGGCCTTCTAAATAATTCATCCACTTGCGATTATTCTTCTATAATTGTCGATCCAAGCAAAGCAATCGGTTATGATTTTTATGCTTATGATGATGCTTTGGCCCCCAATTCTATCTTTTGGACATCGGCTTTAAAAAGTAAGATAACGCCGGCCATCTTATACGAGAGGGCTATTTTGTCGTTAAAGCCCATTGGCTCCGATATTGTTTATTTGCTCCAGGAAACCGGCGGTGACGCTGCTACAGATCTTTTGGAGGGAGGCTCTTCGGAAATTAAAGCGACGGGTTATTATGGTGGAATCAGCCGGACTTTAGCCGCCAATATTGACCGGCGTTCCGGCTCGTTATATGATTTATATGACTATGTAATATTTAAGAATTAGGAGGCAGGATGGCTCAAGCAAAAGTTCTTTTAGTTGATGACGATGTCACACTTCATGATATGTATGCCGAGCGCCTAAGGGCCGAGGGATACAACATCATTTCCGCTTTTGACGGCGAAGAAGCGTTGGAAAAAGTATCCAAAGAGAAACCGGATATTATTCTTTTGGATATTATGATGCCAAAAATAAACGGTATTGATGTAATGAAAAAGTTGTGTGAGGATCAAACCACGAACAATATCCCGATTATTTTATTAACCGCCTTAGTTCAGGAAATAAATAAGGTTAAAAGTATGATGAAAGAGCATGATTCTTACCTTATCAAAAGTGAAATTATGCCTGCCGATGTTATAGCCACAATACAAAAAGCTCTTGACGGCGGTAAAAGTAATGAAAAAGAAGAAGAATAGTCCTTATATCAATCTAGGACTTCTTCAACGGAAACTAAACCGACGAGAGATTTGATTATGCCGTCTTGGGCTATGGTTGTCATACCTGCTCTGACGGCTTCTTTTTTTACTTCCGGCCAGTTTATATTTTCTTCCGAGAGGCGATCTCTGATTCTTTCCGTCGGCAAAAATATTTCAAAAAGAGAAACTTTATTGATGACGCCCTGATTGTTGCAATTACGACAGCCTTTGCCCGCATAAAAATGCGTACCCAATTTACGAAGTTTTGCCCTCTCCTCGCCAGGAATACTGCTTAATTCATCTCTGATCTTTCGGATCGATGCGTTGTCTGGTTTCGATAGCTCTCGGCAATCCGGGCAGATCCGATTTAATTCTTTTGTGCCTATGGATAGGTTTATTTTCTGAACTAAAGTTTTTTTATCTATGCCAAGGGAAAATACTTCTTGATAGGCAGAGATTGAATCCTCGGCCATGGTTTTGGCAATTATCGTTTTATTCGGAAATAAAACAAAAGCCTTTTCGAGTATTTCTCTGGAGATAGTCTGGTTAACCAAAATAGCGTCGGGATCAAGTTTTGCGGCAAGATCCAATGCTTGATTGGCATTTATCCCATTTAATTTAATCTGGGTGATTCCTTTCAGGACAAATTCGATATTGCTTTCGATGGTAATAACATTTAGGCCTTTTTCTTTTAGAAAATCAGCCACGGCATAAAAAACCGATTGTCCGGCATAGTTAGAAGAACTGTTTACAAGGGTCAATCCGGGATTGGCAAGGTTATCTCTCAATCTATTGAGATCGTTCTCTCTGAGATCAAGGTCGGCGATTTTTTTGACGAACCTAATTCTTTCTTTGGGAGTAATAACAACCTTCTCTCCGCCGGCGGTCGCAACGATTAATAAATCAAATTCTTCTTGAGTCTCATCAATTTTTTCCTTAATTACCGATTCGGCGGTTGGTTCTTGCTCCTGATAATCGGCAAGAGTTTTCAAATAAGAGATAAGCGCTTTCCCAATTGATTTTGGGAGCGTAGTTTTTTCAATCGATTTGTTGTTAACACGGAAACTGACAACCAATGCATCCTCGAAAAAATCAAAATGAACGCTTTTCGCCTTTTCCCTTAACGATCTCTTGAGAATCAAAGCTAAAATTCTTTTTGCAGGAGCTGATTTTGATATTTCGATCTGTTCGTTTTCCTCTTTGTCTGTTACGACTTTTCCGATGTCTTCCTTATGATTTAAGAGAGCCTCTCCTTCGTACTGAGCAAAAATTTTATCTAAATCGCTTTCAGAAATTAACCTTGGAGAAACCTTTTTGCGCACCGTTTTTTTAATCAGTTCAATAGCATCCAAATCCTTGGGATCGGTCATTCCTAAAATTAACATCTCATCTTTAAGGTCAATCGGCACAACCTTTGTTTTTTGGGCCATTTCCAGCGGCACGAGGCACAGAACTTCGTGCGGTATCGTAGTATCCTTCAAATCGACAAATGAAATTTGCGCGCCCGGTTTTTCAAAAGGAATCAGATCTTTTTCTTTCGTTTCCTCATCTTGATAAACGGCTTTTAGTTCATTCTTTTTGTTTATTTTAATCGGAATTTCAATCTCTTCGTCGTCGACCATAAGCTTTTGGTGATCCGGAATTTCGATCGCTTTTCTATCGATGATTCCGGCTTTTTTCTTTTCTTCTTTAAGTTTTTTGGTCGAGCCGAACTTGGTGATTTCTTCCCTTTCCGTTCCTCGGTCGACCATATCTTTAATGTTGCCGGAGGGCATCCATTTGATCGCGTCTGTCGGAAGCATCACCATTTTTTTCTTGCTGCCAAGAATGGGATGGTAAATTACCTTGGAAGGATAGTGGACAGTGTAAAAAGTCCCGAAATTTGAGTAAACAACCTTTTCTCCTTTTTTGAGAGCTTCTGAAATAACATCGCCAAAAGAGATAATCAGCTTTTCGGCTGATTTTTCCTTAATATTAGCTTTTTTCGCTAATATTTTAATTAGTTCGCTGCGATTCAATTGGTTGCCCTTCCTTTCAAAATTATTATAACTAAAAGCTGTTAAAAATACAAAATAATACCGATAATCCTAGAGATTTCACTAATTAGCCCTATAAGTGTTTCGGAAATGCTGATAGTTTGCCATCTTGGCCGCTTAAACACTTTATCCTTATTAGCCTAAAGGCTCTTGTTTATAAGCCTGTGGATCGTTTGGGGACAATCGAACAATTTTTAATTTTAAATTCTTAATTCTTAAAAAAAAATGCGTTTGGGAGTGATAATAATTATGGCAAGCCATTAGGTATTTCGCTGTCTGATTTTAAGGTTCTATAATAATTAGGCGGATAGCAAGGATTAAGCAGAAGCTAATAGGTATTAAACCAATTCTTAATTCATAATTTTTATTCAATTGTTAATTTTTTAAATCTAAATTGATTAGAAAATTAGAAATTAGTAATTAGAAATTCCCCCGAAGGGGCAGTATGGCTTTTTATCAAAAATATCGGGCAAAAAAATTTAGTGAAATTATCGGACAGTCTCATGTCACGGCCACGCTTTTAGAGAGTGTAAAAAACGGTAAATTTGTGCACGCCTATCTTCTTACCGGCCCGAGAGGAATCGGCAAAACATCCATTGCCAGGCTTTTGGCCAAAGCGATAAATTGCCAAACTACTCTGGAAGATAAAAAAAACGGCAAGCCGATCACCGGAGAGCCTTGCAACAAATGCGACACTTGTAAGGAGATAAACGAAAATAAGGCTTTGGATATTATCGAAATAGACGCTGCTTCGCATACCGGCGTTGATGATATTCGCGAATTAATTGAAAAATCAAGGCTTCATCCAACTAAACTATCGAAGAAAGTTTACATCATTGATGAAGTACATATGCTTTCAAAGAATGCCTTTAACGCTCTTTTAAAAACTCTTGAAGAACCGCCGTCCCATGTTGTGTTTATTTTGGCTACGACCGAAGTACATAAAATACCGGCGACCGTTTTGTCGAGAGCTCAGCGTTTTGATTTGAAAAGAGCGCAAAAAGAGGAAATTATCGAAAATTTAAAAAGGGTTGCGCAAGCTGAAAATATTGATATCGACGAAGAATCACTAGACTTAATAGCGGTTTCGGCTTTCGGAGGCCATCGCGACGCTTTGGGGCTTTTGGAACAAGTTGGGAGCGCAAACAAAAAGATTACGATTGATTTGACCAGACAGATATTGGGTATCGCTGAAACGGAAGAAGTGTTTAAGTTCATCGAGGCAATTTTTAATGACCAACCGGAGGAGGGATTAAAAATTGCCCGAGAACTGTTTGATAGGGGAACGGATCTGGCGGAATTTAATCGAAGCATAATCGCTAAATTACGCCAAATCCTTCTCTTTCAATTCGCAGGGCAGGCTTTTGACGACGAGACGAAAGAAGGGATGGAAAAAATAAGAGATTTATCCAAGAAAGAAGGGGCTGCGCAATTATTGTCGATTATCGAAATTTTTATTAATGCCGGCAACTTACTCAAAGATGTCTCTTATCCACTCTTACCGATTGAAATGGCAGTTATAAAGAGTCGGGAATTATTTTCTTTGCACAAAGAGTCTACGGCAGTAAATCAGGAACAAATCGCCAAGCGAAATCATTCCCAATTGGACCAAACTCAGACAAAAACTTCGTCCCCCAAACTTTCTGAAGTTGAAACGAATTCTGACCGCGCCATAGAAATACCCGATAAAATGCCTTTTACAAAACCAACCAAGGAAGAGAAAAGCAATACGGTGCCCGTGCCGGTTTTGGAAATGACGAGAGATATTTGGGAGAAAATTATTGAACAAACCAAAAAAGAAAACAGCACTTTGGCTGCTCTTTTGCGGGATGCTATCCCAGAAGAATTTACCAATGATTCTTTGGTGTTGGGGGTAAAGTTTAAATTCCATAAGGATCGGATTTCCGAGACAAAGCACACACAGATGTTGGAAAAAATCGTTAAGGATGTGTCAGGTTTGAAATGCAGAGTGGATTGCAAGATAACCGACGGCCGGTCAAAAATAAAAAAACCAACCGAAAAACAAAATCTGGAGACTGCCGCCGCCGAAGTTTTTGAAATCGAATCATAATTTAATTAAAAGGATCGGAATGGAAGTTAGCTTTGTAATTTCCCGAGGGAATCAGGTTGATTCCAATCTCCAACTGCCAGATTAATTGCCTTTCCCAAAATAATAACCGCTGACAATAAAACCAATGGCCAAGAATAAATCAAAAAATCCAATACAGGGTGTTCGCATCCCGCCGCAAAATGTTGAAGCCGAAAAAAGTATTTTAGGCTCAATATTGCTTGACAAGGACGCTCTTGTTAAAATGGCGGATATTTTGAGGCCGGAAGATTTTTATGATAGTCGCCACGGGCTTATCTATCAAGCAATGGTTTCTTTGTTTGAGAAGCGTATGCCGATTGACATCGTGACACTTTCAGAGATATTGGAGAACCTCGGCGAAATAAAAGAAGTTGGCGGCGCCAGCTATCTGGCTGAGATAGTCAACGGGACGCCATCGGCTGCCAATATTGTCTATTACGCAAAAATTGTTCGGGGCAAGGCTATTTTGCGCCGGCTTATCACTGCGGGCGCCGATATCACCGAACTGGGCTATGAAGAGGATAGCGATATTTCTGAAATTTTAGATAAGGCAGAGCAATCGTTATTTGCAATTTCTCAAAGTTCTCAAAACAATCGTTTTTCGGCTATTAGGGACATCTTGACGGAGGCTTTTGAACGGATTGATCAGATTCATAAAGACAAGGATAAAGGAGCGCTAAGGGGAGTTCCGAGCGGCTTTAGAGATATGGATAATTTAACGGCCGGATTCCAAAAATCCGATTTAATAATCTTGGCGGCCCGGCCATCGATGGGAAAAACTTCCTTTGCTTTGAACTTAGCCGAAAATGCAGCCATAGAACATAAAATTCCAGTTGCCGTTTTTTCGTTGGAAATGAGCAAAGATCAGCTTGTCGACAGACTTCTTTCTTCTCAGGCCGGCGTCGATTCATGGAAACTTCGTACCGGCAATCTTTCTGACGAGGATTTTCCCAAAATAGGTTATGCCATGGGAGTGTTGTCGGAGGCGCCGATTTTTATAGACGATGCCCCGGGCGGCAACATTATGGATATTCGCACCAAAGCTCGCCGTTTGCAGATGGAGCAAAATCTTGGTCTTATCGTCATCGACTATCTTCAGTTAATGTCGGGATCAACACGAAGTGGCGACGGCAACAGGGTACAGGAAATTTCAGAAATATCGCGAGGGCTTAAAGGTTTGGCAAGGGAATTAAACATACCGATCATCGCCCTGTCTCAGCTTTCACGGGCCGTTGAGCATCGCGACGACAAAAAGCCGCAGCTTTCCGATCTCCGAGAATCCGGATCAATCGAACAGGATGCCGACATCGTAATGTTCCTTTATCGAGATGAGTATTATCATCCGGAAAGCGAACGGAAAGGCATTACCGAGGTTCTTGTCCGAAAACATAGAAACGGCCCGATCGGCAATGTCGAATTATTTTTTAATCCTGCACAGATGAGATTTAATGATTTGGAAAAGCGAAGAGAGCCACAAGGAGTTTCTAATTCTTAATTTTAATTTTCAATCAATCATTAATTCTTTAATTTCTGAATAGTAGATATTAGAACTTGAACAAAAATTAGCAATTTTTGTGAACGTTGATATAATGAACTCAAACTAAACAAAGGAAAAGTATGCTTGATCAGAACAAAACTGAGCTTGACAATTTAATGAATCGTTATAAAGAGGACTTGAGCGGTTTGAAGGCCAGGAAAGAAGAGGAGAAAGTGGCTCAAGATACTTTCATGGCGGAGTTTAAGAGATTAAAGGAGAAAATCATCTGGCCGGTAGTCGTCGATGTTGGCAACCAGTTAAATTCTTACGGTCATGATTATCATGTCTCAGAGGAGGATGAGTATACGGATGCGACGGCTCATTTTCAGCCGGCGAGCATTACATTTAACATTTATCCTGCGACTTTGGACAGATCATACTACAAGCCAGAGTCAACGCCTTATATCCAATTTGTAGCCAATCGGTATGCCAAAAAGATTGGAATAATAGTTTCAACTATGATGCCCGGTGAGGGTGGGGTAGTGGGCTCTTATGGGGAATTCGACCCGTCCGAGGTCACAAAAGACTTTGTCGAAAAAGAAATTGTTGAAGTGCTAAAAAACACTCTCATCTTTCATAAAGAATAAAATAAATAGTTTGTTAGCGATCTGAACCCCAGCATTTTTCTTGCTAAAAATGCAATTTTATGGTATGGAAAAGTCAGGGAGCAGGACGCATGAAATTTAATGAAAGGGGTATCGCAGAGTGAAAAAGCTGGCAAAGTTTGTGTCAGAGCTGAAAGAGGTCTGGCGTCAAATGCCAGACGCGGAAATGCTCAATTCGATTGCCCAAATTCTCGAAACGGCATTTCCCGCGCTTGCCAAAGTCGAAGTGGATGACATTTCTCCGCCGGCCATGCAAGTTATTCTGGCAGCGAACTTTGATAAGATCGCTACCGGGCTGGCTTATCTCAGCGCCAAGGATGGAACTTTTCTCTTAAACGATCAGCCGATCGAATACGGCAATCTCTGGGAATTCGGCCTTGCTGATTATCCAGAGCTATGCTTCCTCGAAAAGGTGTCGGGCTTGATCGAGCACCTGCCGACCCGGGATCGGTACGCGATGATCTTTGAGACCGATATCGAACGGCTTATCCAACTCGCCGAACAGTTTCCGGAAAGGAGAAGGCATGAGGCGTCCCCCCGCTCCAAGCCTCAAGGCAGCCGCTATACTCGGGCGGCCGTCTGATTTCGTCGGGCGGGAAAAATCTCCTCGGTTTTTCCTGCCCCCACCCAAAAAAATAAATCTAAGTAGTAAAATATTTTTTAAAAAATAAAGATCCTAAATTTCTAAGTCAGGGACTATAAAATCGTCTGGTAGGAATTTATTTAGCCCAAAAAATATAATAAAGGCCTTGACAAGTTATGGCCTTATTGATACAATATTATAATTTCCAATATGGAAAGTGATCATTAACAATTTATTCGGTGCCGGAGGGATTGCAAAGATTGCATTGCCTCCAAAAGCAATGCTTTTTTAATTTGCGAGAGCGAGATGGGATTTGGAAGGGTTGCCCCGCCTTTTCAAAAACGAGGAGTAATTCTAATGAATGATCTTTAAAATAGATGGTTATTCAACTAGTTTAGAAATTAGAAATTAGGATTTAGAAATTCCGCCGCAAGGCGGCTGCTCCTCCCCAGCTCATTCTTGCCAAAACCAAAAGGGAAGTCTTTGACTTCGCTCAGGAAAAAAGCAAGAAGCAAAGAAGCCAACTTCTTTCAACAAATAAAAAATTTATTGAAGGAATGAAATACGCTTCAAAACGGAGGGATGACTTGACCGAGTTTGAACATAAAAATAATCGCTCGAATAGTCTAAGCATCAAAATCCAAAAAATCTAAGACCAAAAGGTCAATCGTAAGAGGCCAAGAGGGTTTCTCTGGAAGGATGAAAATCTTTTGAGGGAAGTCATAAAATTCGTAACCTCTTAAAAAGGGCATAAAATGCCGCGGCTGGAATATTATTAAAAAGTGATTTTCCAATTAGTCCGTTAAGTATTTTATGCCCAACCTAAAAAATCTCTTTAAACAAGAGATTTTTTAGTAGATAGTTCACTTTAATAATCCTGCGTAGCCTTGGCGAAGTATGGTACCTAACCTAAAACAGTTCAATCGAGAGATTGGGCTTTTTTAGTATCCGCTTTTATCATTTCGAGCCATTGCAAACCCATCGCCGGAAGAAATAAAGCAAGGCGAGAAATCCCATGAAAACGGGAAATGCTAGAGTAAAAATGATTGACAAATTTTAGCTATTATAGTATAATATGCACTATCGCAGCAATGGCTAATCATATTAGTTATTGCAAATTTGGAGGTAAGGGATGTTTACTGAAGTGTATTATGGCCTGCCCGTCTGGGCATGGCTGATCCTGATCTTGCCGATGATCATTGTTATTGCGATGATCATCGGCAACCGGCTCGATCACTGGTTTATCCATGCGTTCGAGTATGTGACAGAAAAGGGCTGGCGGAGGCGTGATCCGCAGGCCAATATCGATGCCATCCTCTCGGTTGAGCGGAGTTTGCCCGGTGAGATCGAGGGTGTCGAGGAGAAGATAAAGGAGCTCCAGAAGGAGCTCCACGAGTTATGCGAACGGCAACGGATGCTGCCGTCCGTGAAGCGCGGCGTATACCGCCGCTGCTATCGCGCCTTGGCGCGGCGGACAAGTGGCTAGCCAAGAGGGCTGCCATAAAACTTAATAGAGGGGGAGAGTCGAGTGGCGTTCCGAAGGATGAATATCGGAACGCCACTCTTGCGTTTATCCACTTTTCTCGATATTTCTGCCAGAAAGTGTTTAAATTACTTTATGGTTGAGAATACAGCTTTATTGATAATTGATTTGCAGAAAGATTTTTGCTATCCAAATTCTGCTTATTCAAAGTTAGGTTATCCGACGGATCAAAATTTAAAGCTTGCTAATAAAATTCTAAAACAGGTAGATCGGATCCAATCTCTTGGGATAAAGATTATTTATATACTTTCCGATTATGAAGCCTATGAGATTCAGGGAAAACGATGCTTGTTTTGCCATTCTAATTCCGAGGGCTCAAAATCATTTTTACCCATGAACAAAGCCGATAAAATAGTTACAAAAAAATCTCATGACGGCTTCTATAAAACGGAGCTCGAAAATTATCTTAAAGAAAATAATATCCTAAACATATTGGTGGCGGGTATATCGACTTCAGTCTGTGTTGATTCTACTGCCAGATCGGCGGTCTGCCGAGGTTATAGTGTCACGATCCTCGAAGATTTGGTAGCTAGCAGAGACAACAAACTTCACAAATCAGCATTAAAAAATTTTAAATTAAATTTTGGTTTTGTCAATTATTCAAGGAATATTTTAAAGGAGAAAAATGGATGTAAAACTACAGAAAAAGGGGCTCGACATCGAGATAAAGGCTCATTGTGAAAATCAGGCCAAGATTCGTAGTTTGCTTAACGAATGGAGAGCAGAATATCTGGGCTCTTTTAAAATGGAGGATACATACTTCAATGTAAAATCCGGCAGACTAAAAGCAAGGATAGGTGACATTGAAGACATATTAATTCAATATGACCGTGAGAATAAAAGAAATCCTAAGTTGAGTAATTTTCTTGTTTCGATTATAGATAAAAATCCAATATCATTCCGAGCTTAAAAAAATCTTTGGGAGTTAAAGTGATTGTCCGAAAGCAAAGAGAAATTTATGTTTTAAAAAATGTACGTTTTCACATAGATAAGGTTGAAAAAATTGGCAAGTGCATCGAGATTGAGGTTAGAGGAGAAGGTAAAGAGGAGATTCCTTCTCTTCGAAAACAGATGGATCATTTTTTAAAACTCTTGGGCATCTCCAAGGATAGTCTGATTGAAGGTTCCTACAGTGATTTATTATTGGCAAATAAAAAATAAAAACGCTTTTTTTGGCGTTTGATTTTTCACTATATTATATTAATCGTAACATTTTTTTAGTTTTTCGGCTACTCTCTTTGAGAGTTGATCTCTTTTTTAACTCTGATACTTTCAAATTAGAGAAGATCTTTCACAACCTAAAGAAAGGATCAAGGTCGCAATCACCAAGCCTTGATTGCGATAAAACGAGACTCGGATATGAGCGAGGCCGTAGCGGGGAGACGCCTGCTATAGTCAGAAAAGTGCCAGAGAGCACACTGTCCGAGGGTGGCCATGTGGTCACCTTTTTCCTGAGAGGTTGTGAGCTTGGACTAATCATTTGCCCCAAAATTTTTTGGCGAATTTTTTAAAAGTTGATAAAATACAAACTCAGAGTCATTTAATTTTGGAGGAATATGGATATCGAAACAATCCGGAAAAGAATCGAGCAGTTGGAAAAATTGCAGGAAGAAGTGAAAATTTCCAAAGATATGTTAAAAGGGGAACTCGAAAACGACCTTTCCTATCTTGAGGCGGCCGAGGAAGTAAAAGCGGCAACACAAAAACGAAAACAGCTAAAAGACGCACTTTTGGGTACCGGCCCGAATCAGGAAGTGGCGGCTACAATCAAAGAGAATTCTGAGGAGATAGCTACTCTTAAGGAAATTTTATCGGCCGAACTGATGCAGGCATATCAGGAAAGTAATTCGGATGAAATTGCCGGCCGGAAGATCAAAGTAATGGTTCGTTTGTTGCCTAAAAAAGGAAATTATGAAAGCAGAGATGATTTCGGTAAATATACAAAAGAAGAATAGAGACTAAATTATAAAGATCTAAAAAACTTGGCCGTGCCGAGCCTTCCTTGAGAGCTTCCTCGAGGCGGGTGTTGCTCGGCAATTCGGACTCTTCGGGCACGGGCTCCAGATTGGCTGGATCACAGTCAAGCAGCGGGAGCTTGGCCAGTTTGCGCAAAATTTCAATCACCACGATGTTCCTCCTTTGTAGCGTGATTTTAACACATTATTGCTATTTTAGCAAGAGTTAGGTGTTTGGCATTTGTTCGGAAATAGGATAAAATATTTTAGTCAAATACATTATCATATTCCTCTCTTGTCTGGGGGCAATATAACCTTATAAAAATATAGCAATTTACTTATGTCTCATTTACTTCAAAATTTAAACCCTGAGCAGAAAGAGGCTGTCATCTCGACCGAAGGCCCTGTGCTGGTTCTTGCCGGAGCGGGGAGCGGGAAGACAAAGGCGTTAATGCATCGGATAGCCTATCTTATCAAGGAAAAAAAAGTTTCGCCTTATAATATTTTAGCTGTCACATTTACAAATAAAGCTGCAAAGGAAATGGAGCAGAGAGTGGCAAATCTTCTGGGATTTCCGGAAAATTATCGGCTTCCGTGGATGGGAACTTTTCACTCTATATGTGTCAAAATATTGCGTCGTGAGGCCGACTACATTGGCTTTTCCCGCAATTTTACTATTTATGATGATAATGACACCAAGTCAGTGATAAAACGCTTGATGCGCGATTTGGGCATTGATCCCAAAAAATTTAATCCCAATTCCATCCAGTATTTTATTTCCGGCGCAAAGAACGAGCTAATTGACGCTGTCGGGTACAAGAAATATATTAACTCGCCTTTCGAAAAAGTGACGAGCCAAGTCTATGAGCGGTATGAAAAATATTTGCGGGAAGTAAACGCAATGGATTTTGACGACCTAATCATGCAATGTGTTATTTTATTCCAAAACAATCCGGCAATCTTAGAAAAATACCAAAAACTTTTCAAATACATTCTGATTGACGAATATCAGGACACAAATCAGGCCCAATATGTTTGGGCTAAATTATTGGCATCAGGACACAAAAATATTATGGTGGTGGGTGATGATTACCAATCGATTTACTCTTGGCGCGGGGCTAATTTTCGAAACATTTTAAATTTTGAAAAAGACTATGAAAGTGCAAAAGTGATAAAGCTTGAGCAAAATTACCGCTCGACGAAAACGATACTTGCCGCAGCTAATGATGTAATCAAATTTAATGAAAACAAAACCGATAAAAAACTTTGGACGGAAAATGCCGAAGGAATGCCGATAACCGTCTATGAAGCGTTAAATGAAAAAGACGAGGCTGAATTTGCGGCAATGGAAATACGATCGCTGGTTCAGCGTCAAGCGTCAAGCGTCAAGTGTGATTCGCTCAACTATAATCGCTCAACTCTAAACTATAATGATTGTGCTGTTTTGTATCGAACCAATGCTCAATCGCGGGCGGTAGAAGAAACTTTTTTAAGATTTAATATACCATACAAGGTTATCGGAGGCGTTCGTTTTTATGAGCGGAAAGAAATCAAAGATATTATCTCTTATTTACGCCTAATAAATAATCCGGCTGATTTTGAATCATTGGAAAGAGCGGCAACTTGTATCTCGAGGGGCATCGGGGAGAAAACCCTGGCGCAGATAAGGCAAATTTCTAATTACCAATTCCTAATTTCCAATCAATTTCAAATACTTAATGATCAAACGGAAGAAGTGTTAAAAATTGGAAATTTAGAATTGAATAAAAATTTAAAATTGGAAATTAAGAATTCCTGGGATAAGTTTCCCGCCAAGGTCCGGCAATTCTATAAATTGCTTTACGAACTTTACAAACTTTATGAACTTGGAACTCCTTTGGACCAATTGATTCTGAACATTGCGGTAAAATCAGGGTATAAGGACTTTTTGCTGGACGGTACTCCGGAAGGAGAAGGGCGTTGGGAAAATGTTCTTGAGCTTATCACGGTCGCAGAGCAACTGGAAGCCCAAGATAAAATTTCAAGTATCAAGGATCAATTACCAAGCAAGTCTCGATTATCAAGTTCCAATATACCAAAAAAAGCTATCATTCTGAACCCGATCCGGAATCCAGAAACCGCGTTAGCGACAGAAGAATCATCACAAACAAACAACAATACAGCAATACAGCAATACAGCAATAACGAAGAGCAGACTCCTTTGGAGTTGTTCCTTGAGCAGGTTGCTCTAGTACAGGATACTGATCAAATGAATTCAGATAAGGGTGTTGTCACGCTGATGACGCTTCACGCTGCCAAGGGGCTGGAGTTTAAGAATGTTTTTATAGTTGGCGTCGAGGAAGGCATTTTTCCCCATTCTCGCGCTTTGATGGATATGAATGAAATGGAAGAGGAGCGCCGACTTGCATATGTTGGCATCACCCGAGCAAAAGAAAGGCTATATTTGATTTATGCGGGTGAACGCAATCTCTACGGTCGGTTGCAGTTTAACCCAAAATCAAGATTCATTGAGAATATTCCAGAGCATTTGCTGGATATAATCTAAAGAGAACTTTAAACGCACAGGTTAGAACATCCGTTCGATATTTTCTATAATTCTTTCCAGCATCTCTTTGATAAAGATTTCCAAGATCCAGCTGATTAGTCTCTTAATTATTTTGGTAATTTTCATTTCTGTTATTCTCCCTTCTTATCTTCAATACGTTTTGGAGAAAAAAACCAAAGTAATAATTTTTGATTTTAAGTATCTTACTTGTTGCTGACCTTGACACCATAGCGGTCGAGGTATTTAATGTAGTTACATAGCGTCTAGCATGGAGGGGTTACCAACCTGAATTTTTGAAAGATATATTCTAGCAGGTAAGACCATTTTTCGATTACTTGCTTTCTGGATGGAAACTTATTTTTAGTTTGCCTATCTGGCATTTTCCTTATTTATAATTGCGCTCTTGCTGCTGTTTCAAGATGAGCGACGAACTCTAAATATTGCTTTTGTTGAGATCAGAATTAGCGATTTACCTTGTCGACAATTGACGGTCCCATTTATTGCGGTAAAATATTAATACCGCTATGAAATTTAATTTCAAATTTATGCTGGCGGGCCTTGTTTTGCCTGCGTGTTTCGCTACATTTAATTCCAACTCCCAGATAGAAAAAGAAGCAACCGTCTTGTCTGAAACAACCAAGCCGTATGTTATCGAGGTGCATAAAAATAACGGAGAATTGGAAGGAAGTTTTTCAGGGAACAGTATTTTGTCTGATCCCTTTTTGATTTCCAAAGAGATTGGCGCCAAACCATATCCCGAAGATAAATTCTCTGCTTTTCCGGCAATCAAGATGAGAATGGGCAGTAAAATTACCATTTATCGTGCACCCGCAATAACTGTGATAGATGGGAAAAGGGAGATGATTTATCGAAGCTGGTCTAAAACAGTCGGGGAAATGCTCTCCGAAAAAGACATTGAACTTGGTGATGACGATAAAATAAATTTTGCCAAAGATGTGCCGCTTGAAAACAATATGCTCATCAAAATTATACGTGTAGCGATCACGACAATGCGGGAAAGAAAACCAATTGATTACCAAATAATACGCCAAGAAGATAATACTTTAGACGAAGGAAAAACGAGGCTTGAGCAGTCAGGTGAAAAAGGAACAAAAGTCTATGCTTATGAGGTGCAAAGAGAAGATGGCGTCGAAGTTTCCAGAAGATTAATAAACACGAAAATAGAGAAAAAACCGGTGGATGAGATTTTGATTATCGGGACGAAACCGGTTATCACCGGTTGGTGTGCCTATAACGATTGGGTTCTTGACGCGTCAGCTAGAAACGGACTTAATCCAAACCGACTATGCGATTTGATGAAGATGGAAAGTTTCGGTAATGCCGATTCAGTTGGCCAAGGCGGCGCGCATCAGGGGCTTTTCCAATACGATCCCGGATTTTGGAGCTCGGTTTCAGTCAAAGCGGGATATTCAGGTGCTAGTATTTGGGACGCGAGATCGCAAATTTATGTGACGGCATGGGCCGTGACACATGGCTATGCCGGCAGATGGCCAGGAACATTTAAATAGCTAGTCATTGCCATATTGCTAAATTGTTATATTGTTTATGATTGAAAAGAAATATTTACAACTTAATGATCTAGAATCCTACAAGACAGCATTTGTTTTATCCAACTTTGTTTGGGCAATAGTTATTAAATGGGATTATTTTGAAAAAAGTACAGTAGGAAACCAATTTGTCAGAGCTGTGGATTCAATATCTGCCAACATAGCGGAAGGTTTTGGCCGTTATGGGAAGAAGGATAAAATTTGTTTCTATCGTTATAGTTATGGTTCTATTAAAGAATCATTAGATTGGAATGAAAAATCTATTAAAAGGGGACTTATAAGCAGGAAAGAATATGATCACATTTTAGCTGAACTTTCTAAATTACCGATTTCTGTAAATCATCTGATTAAATTTACCTCTGAAAAATTAGCAATATAACAAGAAATCAATATAGCAATCTTATGACTGAATTAACTAATAAGACTCAATTAATCGAATATCTTAAATCCCACGGTCTCTATGCCAAACATTCTTTGGGGCAAAATTTTTTAGTCGACAGAAATGTATTAAACAAAATTGTCGAGGCTGCTGATCTGAAGTCGGAAGATTTAATAATCGAAGTTGGACCGGGCATGGGAGTGTTAACCGAAGAATTGCTAAAAAAAGCGGGCAAGGTGATTGCTGTAGAATTAGATCGCAAACTTGTTCAATTGTTAAATTGCCATATTGCTAAATTGTTCGACTTTACCCCAGTTTCCCCTTGCAAAGGAGCGGAGAATAACAATATAACAATACAACAATATAATAATTTTGAGCTGAGGAATGCTGATATTCTCAAATTAAATATCCCTGAATTGGTTCAAGACAAGCCATACAAAGTAGTTGCTAATATCCCATACTATATCACGAGCAAAATCATTCAATTGTTTTTAACGCAAGAAAATAAACCGGAAACTATTGTTTTATTAACCCAGAAAGAAGTGGCAGAACGAATCTGCGCCAAACCGGGAGATATGTCCTTGCTGTCTGTTTCGGTGCAAGCGTATGGAAAGCCGGAAATTATTGGAATTGTGCCGAAAGAATCGTTTTTTCCGGTACCAAAGGTAGACTCCGCAATATTGAGGATTAAGAACATCCACCCATTTAATTGTCATTTCAACTCGACGAAGTCGGTGGAGAAATCTTGTGTGCAAGAGGATCTCTCGCCCCTCTCTCCATTCGCCCAGGGCGGCTTCGAGATGGCTCAAGATGGCAAGGGTTATGGCGAGAAGGAATTCTTTCGCTTGGTGCATATCGGGTTTGCCAGCAGGAGAAAAACTTTGGCAAATAATATAGCGGCGGGATTGCATATCGACAAACAAAAAGCAAGCGGTATAATAAAAAGAGCTGGTCTATCGGAGAGTGTTAGAGCGCAAGAATTGAGTTTGGAGCAGTGGCAGGGAGTAGCTCGAATTATGAATCAGGAATAACGAATTATGGGCATACAGCTTAATTTTTAATTTTTAATTCTTAATTCCGAGAGTTCAATGGAGGCAGATGGAGAGCAATAATAACCCGGGTGTTAAAACCGGATTTGATCACAGAGCTGTAGTGGGAACAATCATCAAAGGATTAAAATCCGTTGATGCGTCGATTACGGCAAATCCCCGAAACTTGCTAACTCTTTCTGAATTTAGAAATGAATTAGGAATACCGCTTCTTCTGGCACGCAAGTTAATTGTTTGGGGTTTGGTGGAGGCGGTTGTTGCTGCCGACGGCTCTATTCGCATTACTGAAGTTGAGGTTGTAGAAGCCAGAAAATTTCTAAAAAATCCCTGGAAAAGATCAATGCTGTATTTGCGGGCACTCGGTCCGGGTTTAATCACTGGCGCTTCCGACGATGATCCGGGAGGAATTGGTACATATTCCGCTGTCGGCGCCAAATACGGCTACGGTTTACTCTGGATGGCAGCCTGGCTTTTGCCGATGATGCTGGCGGTACAGGAAACTTGCGCCCGCATCGGAGTTGTCACAAACCGAGGTTTGTCTCATGTTTTGCGCAAGCATTATAATAAAAAGCTAATTTTTGGCATCGTGCTTGCCTTGATAATCGCCAATGTGGTAAATATAGGTGCCGATCTTGGGGCAATGGCCGCCTCCCTCAGGTTGCTTGTTCCGGTTAATTTTTCTTTGGCGGCGATTGTTTTTGCTTTTCTTATACTAGGAATAGAGATTTTTATTCCATACAAAACTTATTCCAAAGTTCTGAAATGGCTAACCATTTCCGTATTTGCTTATGTGGCCGCTGGCATAATGGCTCATCCGGAGTGGAGAACCGTTTTCTCTCATGCACTCGTTCCGCAGATTCATTTTTCCAAAGAATATATTTTTGCCTTGATTGCCGTTTTTGGCACGACTATTACTCCATACCTTTTCTTTTGGCAGACTTCCGAAGAGGTTGAAGAAAGCCAAGCAATTCATGAAGACACGACCAAACTTTCTCCTTTTCGCTTGAAAGGGCGAATCGCTCGTATGAGAACGGATGTGAAAAGTGGAATGATTTTGGCCAATTTGGTATTCTTTTTTATCATCGTCACTTGTGCCAAAGTTCTTTTTCAAAACGGCATTACCAATATTGAAACTGCCGAGCAGGCAGCAACTGCCCTTCGACCGTTCGCCGGTAATTACGCCTTTTTATTCTTTGCACTTGGCATAATTGGCACCGGCCTATTGGCTGTTCCAATTTTGGCTGGCTCCGGCGCCTATGCTCTTGCTGAAATTATGAAATGGCGAGAGGGGCTGCAAAATAAGTTTACGAAAGCGAAAGGGTTTTATATTATTATCGCGGTTTCAATTTTTATTGGCCTTGCGCTCAATTTTATCGGAATTAACTCAATCAAAGCCCTTTATTATTCAGCTTGGCTTAACGGTGTTATTGCTATCCCGCTTCTCTGGGTGATAATGATTGTCGGGGGTGATAAAAAAATTATGGGCAAAGAAGTCCACCCCGGCTGGGTTAAATTTTTCGGCTGGGGAGCAGTCTTATTTGCTCTTGCCGCACTCTTAATCTCGGTGTATCTTTCCCTAAGATAGTCAAATGTACTGTTTTATGGTATGATAAGCTTATGGGAACATTATTTATCGTTGCAACTCCAATTGGAAATCTTAAGGATATAACACTTAGGGCGATTGAGACACTAAAAAGTGTTGATTTTGTCGCTTGTGAAGATACCCGCGTAACCGGCCGACTGCTTAAATATTTTGAGATTCAAAAACCGCTTATCTCTTATTTTCAGCATTCTAAAATAAGTAAAATTGAATATATTATCGAGCAATTATCGGCTGGAAAAAGTATGGCTCTCGTCACGGACGCCGGGACGCCAGGTATTTCTGATCCGGGGCAAGAACTAATTTATCGAATTAGGAATTATGAATTGGGAATTAAGAATGTCATTGCGAGGAATGAAATAACGAAGCAATCTATTGGTGGTAAAGATTGCCGCGCCTCGCAACAAGTTGAGATGGCTCGCAATGACAACAGTATTAAAATTATTCCGATTCCAGGTCCTTCCGCTTTAATGGCGGCGGCTTCAGTTTCTGGTATGATTGAAAAGGAGTTTTATTTTGCCGGTTTTTTACCAAAGAAAAAAGGCCGTGAAACGCAGTTTAAGAAACTTATTTCTTTTAATGTTCCAATTATCATTTATGAGTCAGCTATGCGTTTAGAAAAGACATTGGAAGATCTGAAACGGTATTTTGGAGAAGATACAGAGGTATTTATAGCTCGCGAAATAACAAAAATGTTTGAGGAATACTGGGGCGGAAAAGTTGCCGATGTTGCAAATGATCTCCGAAATCATCAACTAAAAGGCGAAATAGTTGTGGTAGCGAAAAAATTATCCTAATTTCTAATTACTCTAATTAACCTAAACGGGAGGGTGATGGTTAAAAATTTTGACCTTGAAGAAAGAGCCGCCAAATTAAGAAGTAAAATTTTAGAGCAATTAGATCAATTAGGCAATTAGAATAATTGAAAAAGGTCGTTTCTTCTGCTATATTCAATCTAATGAAATACTACATCACTACAGCGATTGACTATGTAAACGCCAAACCGCATGTCGGACACGCCTTTGAAAAGGTTCAAGCCGATGTGCTTGCCCGCTACCACCGAGAGGCTGGCGACGACATTTATTTCCTTTCCGGCACAGATGAAAACAGTTTGAAAAATGTGCAGGCGGCGGAGAAGGCAAATAAACCTGTTGCTGAGTTTGTATTGGAAAACGCCAAAGTCTTTTCCGGGCTAAAAGAGCTTCTGAATCTTTCCTACGACCAATTTATCAGGACAACGGAAGATCGTCATTTTAGGGGTGTGCAGAAACTTTGGAATTCTTTCAAAAAAGAAGATATATACAGTAAAAATTATAAGGGTTTTTATTGCGTCGGTTGCGAAGAGTTTAAAACCGAAAAAGATCTTGTTGGCGGTTGCTGTCCCGAACATGGCACGAAACCCGAAGTTGTTGAAGAAGAAAACTATTTTTTTAAGCTTTCTGCATATCAGGACAAACTCCTCGAACTGATTGAAAAAAACGAAATACTTATCACCCCCGATTTTCGCCGAAATGAAGTAATCAGTTTTATAAAATCAGGGCTCGAAGATTTTTCAATCTCGCGGTCTAAAAAGCGAGCGAAAAATTGGGGAGTGCCGGTGCCGGACGATCCGGATCAGATAATGTATGTTTGGGTTGATGCTCTCTCTAATTATATTACGGCGCTTGATTACGCTACGGATGGTGAACTTTTTCAAAAGTATTGGTCCGATAACAAAGGGAAAAAAATTCATGTGATTGGCAAAGGTATTTTGCGATTTCATGCCATCTATTGGCCGGCGATGTTGCTTTCTGCTGGTGTTTTTGAACCTTTGCAGGTTGCTTCTCACGAGTATTTAACTATAAATGGCAAAAAAATGAGCAAATCCTTGGGCAATATTATCGGTCCCGAGGAAATTGTCTCGCGGTATGGGGTTGATGCAACTCGTTATCTTCTTTTGGCTTCAATGCCTTATCTTTCAGACGGCGATATATCTTTTCCCAAAATGGATGAAAAATATACTGCCGATCTTTCCAATAATTTAGGCAATCTTATTCAAAGAACGATCGCCATGATCAAAAAATATGATTTAGGCCCGATAGAGGTCTTGGATAAACAAGAAACAATGGAAGATCTCAATATCTGCGATTCGATGAGGGTGGCGAATACTTTTTCTTCGCTTGAAAAAATAATGTCCTATGTTCGCTCCAAAAATCAGTTGATTGCCGAAAAAGAACCTTGGGTGCTTGCCAAAGAGGGCAAGACCGAGGAACTTAGGAACTTATTAGTTTCAAACATTTATTTTCCGCTGCTTCAAATTTCAACCGCTTTACAACCATTTATGCCGGAAATCGCGCTTAAAATGAAGAAACAGCTCGAGACTTTGGAGGCCGAGCCGTTGTTTCCAAGATTGGAACAAGAAGCAAATAGCAAGTAGCAGTGTTAGCTATTTGCTATACGGTATCGATATTTGTTGCGTCAAAGGTAAAACGAAACGAATATCTATTTATTACGGTCAACGTTAAACGAAAAATCGTGGAGGGAAATGTTATCCGCTCTCATAGCTTCAGTTGGATCTGCTGGGGGAGATATAGTAGCAAAAATAATACTTGATTTTCGGAAATTCCCCGTCCGGAAATATTTGGCATTTCTTTTTGTCTGTCTTGCCGTTATTACTCTGATATTTGTGCCTTCCTCTTTTTACTTTGACGCCGGAAAGTTTTTTTCCTTCAAATTCGTTTTACTTTTTTTGTCGATGCTTTTTACGGCGCTTTTTTGGAATTTTCGTTTTTATACAAGTATTCAAAAGGAATCTTTGCATGAGCTCGAATTAGTAATTCTCTTTACTCCCATAACTACGATAATATTAGCGGCGTTGTTTTATCCGGATGAGCGTAATTTTGGATATTTTATAGCGGCTCTTATCGCCAGTGGCGCGTTAGTTTTGGGAAGACTTAAAAAAAGCCATATTGAAATAACGGCAAACATTAAGCGGTCATTCTTGGCAATGTTTTTTATGGCTGTCGAAGCGGTGATAATAAAAGAATTACTTCTTGTGTTTTCACCTGCTTTCCTTTATTTTTGCCGAACTTTTTTTATGGCTTTAGTCTTCATTTATTATTTCAAACCAAAAAGAGAAGACTACACGATGGATAAAACGGCAACACGGTTAATCGTGCTTGACGCGGTTTTTGGCGTTCTTTTTATGGTCTTAAAATTTTTTAGTTATGGTGAATTTGGAATTGTAAAAACAACGCTAGTTTTACTTATTGCTCCAGTCCTTACATATTTGGCGTCGTATTTTTATTTTAAGGAGCATAGATTATTCCGGCGAGATTTAGGATCAGCATTGGTAATTCTCTTATGCTTGATCTTTATAATATTAAAGGGGTAAACTTTTAATTATTAACTATTAATTTTCTATTTCTCCGTGTTTATCGATACACATGCCCATTTGGATTTTCCCGAGTTTAAAACCGAAGTTTCGGCCGTGCTTGGCCGTGCAAAAGAAGCGGGAGTTTTAAGAATACTGAATCCGGGCGTAGATATCGAGAGTTCTAAACACGCTCTTGATATTGCAAGAAAATATCCGGAAGTCTACGCTGCCGTTGGTTTTCATCCTCACTGCGCAAATGACCTTGATATTGAATCGAAAGGCAAACTCATATCTTTTACGGCCCATCAGAAGGTTGTTGCCATTGGCGAAGTCGGTCTTGACTATTATTTCTTAAAACGATCTTCAAAATATTCCCATTATCCGACAAGAGAACAGCAAATGTTTTGTTTTGAGCAGATGCTTGACTTGGCGCTAGAAACGGGATTGCCCGCCATTGTTCACACAAGAGAGGCAAATGCGGACACTTTGGCGGTTTTAAAAACCTATAAAAACCAAATAAAAGCCGTAATACACTGCTTTTCCGGCGATTATGATTTCGCTGAAAAAATAATAGATATGGGTTTTGCTATCTCTTTTACCGGCACGATAACTTTCAAAAATGCCAATCCGGATACGATTGAAGCCATTAAAAGAATTCCGCTTGGTTCGATTATGATTGAAACCGATAGCCCGCTGATTGCTCCCGAGCCATATCGGGGCAAGAGGAATGAACCGGCCTATGTCGTTGAGGTGGCAAAAAAAATCGCCGAGATTAAAAATGTGCCTATGGTGCATGTGGAAGAAGAAACTACCAAAAAAGCCCAAAAATTCTTTGGAATTAAATAAAATTATTTGGTCTTAAAATTCTTAAGCAAAAGAGAGTTTGTGACAACTGAGACGGAACTCATTGCCATCGCCAGACCGGCGAATTCCGGTCGGAGGGTGAAGCCATACTTAGTAAAAATACCGGCAGCGATAGGGATGGCAATCACATTGTAAATTAAAGCGAAAAAGATATTTTGCTTAATTTTTCGATATGTAGTTTTCGACAATTTAATCGCTTTAATCACATCCGCCAAATCGTTTTTAACCAAAATGATGCCTCCGGTCTCGATGGCTACATCTGTGCCTGAACCCATCGCAATGCCAAGATCGGCTTGAGCGAGTGCCGGTGCGTCGTTGATGCCATCACCTACCATGGCGACGTTTATGCCTTTTTGTTGGAGTTTCTTTACCTCGCTT
>Ga0172370_10003002_pt1 | contig 23749 bp, 22 predicted proteins | sample LakKiv5m_FD_114538 | JGI IMG/M metagenome (GOLD analysis project Ga0172370, IMG submission 114538) | Freshwater microbial communities from Kabuno Bay, South-Kivu, Congo - kab_022012_11.5m | ecosystem: Environmental > Aquatic > Freshwater > Lake | place: Democratic Republic of the Congo...
AGCAAAGACCGCACCGACGAGCACCCCATCATCCTCGCGGGCGGACACGCCGCCACCAATCCCGAGCCGATGCACGCCTTCATTGATGCCTTCGCCATCGGCGAAGGCGAGGAAGTAATTCACGATATTATCAACACGATCCAGGCGCACAAAACTCGCGAAGAAAAATTAATTGCGCTGGCAAAAATACCCGGCGTATACGTGCCAAAATTCTACGAGACTTATTATCTGGATGATGGCACTGTCTCACATGTTGATTCGCTCATCGAAGGGATTACCAACCCGGTCGTCAAACGTATCGTGGCGCAACTGCCTCCCCCGCCGACCAGCTTTATCGTGCCGAACATTGAAACGGTACACAACCGCGCATCGGTGGAAATTATGCGCGGATGCACGCGCGGGTGTAGATTCTGTCAGGCGGGCATGATCACACGTCCGGTCCGCGAAAGAAACGTGGACGAGATCGTTGATGCCGCTGAGGCCGCCGTCAACGCAACCGGCTTCGAAGAACTGGCGCTGCTTTCGTTGTCGTCCTCCGACTTTAGTTATGTAGTTGAGTTGGTCAACAAAGTCAGTGAAAGATTCAAGGGGCGCAAGTTGACCATCTCACTTCCATCTTTGCGAATCGAATCGGTTTCGCTGGATTTGATGGACAAACTGCGCGAGCATTATTCGGGCGGATTCACGCTCGCGCCCGAAGCGGCCACCGAACGAATGCGCCGCATCATCAATAAATTTATTCCCGACGAAGAGATTATCAACACCACGCGCGAAATTTATCGCCGCGGCTGGACGACCATCAAGCTATATTTTATGATCGGTCATCCATCTGAAACTTTGGAGGATGTGCAAGCCATTGCCGATTTGTGCAAACGCGTCATTGCCGAGGGACGCAAAGTGGCGGGCATGAGGATCAAGCTCAACGCGGGCGTGAGTACGTTCGTGCCGAAGCCACAAACACCTTTCCAATGGGTTTCTGTTGATACGCGCGAGAATATTATCGCCAAGCAAAATTTGTTGCGGCGCGAACTGCGCGACCGAAATATTAAGTTTAGTTGGACAGAACCGGATGACAGTCTGCTCGAAGCCTGGTTGACGCGCGGCGACAGACGCATGGCCGAAGTCATTTACACGGCCTGGGAAAATGGCGCAAAGTTTGATGCCTGGAATGACCGCAACAAATATGGAATCTGGGAAGCGGCTTTTGCAGAGCACGGACTCGACATTGCCTTCTACACGTATCGTCAGCGACGCACCGACGAAGTTTTTCCGTGGGATCACATTACCGCCGCAGTGCGAAAAAATTTCCTATTCCAGGATTTCCGCCAATCGCTCGAAGGTAAAATCCGCGTGGACTGCCGCTTGAATTGTTTTGCATGCGGCATTCTGCCAACCTTCGCAAATGTACGCCGAGAAAATCCCGGCGAAGTGTGGAAATGTCCGGAAGTAAAAAGCCCGAGCAGGTCATTAATCAGCAACGAGTTGCCAGTGGTCGGTGATTAATGAGAGTCAGGATTACTTTTTCCAAGACCGGCGCGTTGCGTTACATCGGACACCTTGACTTGAACACGATCTGGGAGCGCGGCACGCGTCGCGCCGGACTTCCGCTGGCGTACTCACAAGGATTTCATCCTCAGCCAAAGATTTATTTCGCATCCGCGCTGCCTTTGGGCTTTGCCTCGCGCTGTGAAGTGCTGGACATGCGTCTCAACGAGGAGATGGATTTGGCCGAACTGCCTGCGCGTCTGCAAGCAGCCATGCCATCGGGCATTGGAATTATAAAGGTAGAAAGCGTTGACGAACGCGCGCCTGCTTTGCAGACTCAAGTTCTGTCAGCCGAGTACGAAATCACTTTAACGGAAGCCGTCCCTTCGACTTCGCTCATGACAAGCGACACGTCCGGTTTGAAGCGTAAGGTCGAAGAATTATTGGCGAAGAAATCCCTGCCACGCGAACGTCGCGGCAAGAAATATGATCTGTGTCCATTGATCGAAAAGCTTGAGATTTTATCGGAGAATAAAATATTTATGCGGGTATCAGCGCACGAAGGTGCGACGGGGCGTCCGGAGGAAGTTTTGGATGCTCTGGAAATTTCGCAAGATGGCACGAAGACTGAAAGAACCCGCTTGCTTTTTCGACAGTAACCAGTACAATATTTTCTAAGCGACCAACGTGGTCGCTAAACTTTCTTCGGAGGAAAATCATGGCCCTTATCATTTCGCTATTCTTTGCATTCGTGCCTGCTTTCTTGATGGCAATGTTTGTGTATTGGCTGGATCGTTATGAAAAGGAGCCGCTGGCTTTGCTGGGCGGTGCATTTTTCTGGGGTGCAGTGGTTGCGGCGGGCGGCGCGTTCGTCATCAATACCGTGTTTGGCGTCGGCATTTATTTTTTGACCGGATCCGGCGATCTCGCCGACCAGGCCACTGCTTCGTTGGTTGCGCCTTTTGCGGAAGAGGGGCTCAAAGGCCTGGCGATATTGATCATATTCCTGTTCTTCCGCAAGGAATTTGATTCGATTCTGGATGGAATCATCTACGCGGGTATTGTCGCATTAGGCTTCGCGGCCACTGAAAATGTGCTTTACATCTATGGGCATGGGTTTCAGGAGGGCGGCTGGGATGGCTTGTGGACCTTGGTATTCATCCGCGTAATTGTGGTTGCATGGCAACACCCTTTTTATACGGCCTTCACAGGGATTGGCCTGGCTGTGGCGCGCTTGAACAAGAATGTGTTGGTCAAGATCATCGCGGTGCCGGTCGGTTATTTTACGGCGGTTTTCCTGCATGCATTCCACAACAGCTTCGGAAGTTTCGTTGGCGGGTTGACCGGCTTTGCGCTCGGTAGCCTGCTCGATTGGTCGGGCTGGTTTCTCATGGCGATCTTCATCATCTTCATCCTCAGCCGCGAGCGCGGGATCATGCAAAAACAACTGCAGGGGGAAGTCGCTTCGGGCCTGATCTCCCGGGCGCAATTCCAAAAGGCTTTGTCACCGATGACAATGAGTACGGCTATTTTCACGGGTGGTCCATCGGCCTCGCGCTTCTTCCACACCTGTGGCGAACTGGCCTTCAAGAAAGAAGAATACTCCAAACTCGGTGATGAGGGCGGTAATCTGGCAATCGTTCAAAAACTTCGAGGTGAATTGGCAGCACTAGCGCCACAAGTAAAAGCGTAATGGTCTAAAAGTCCCAGTAGTCTGGCAGGTCTTACACGTCGAAAAATGACCTGTAAGACCTGCTTTACTTTTTACTCGACAACTGAAATCGTTAATACATCGAAGGATTGACATTTATTTCCCACCGCATATAATCAGACCAATAAGACAGCGCGAAGACAAGTAATCAGGAAACTGTTCAGAGAGTCGTCGGGTCTTGATATGGCAGAGAAAGTGCCTACTCGACCAACAGTGCGAGACGGCCAGCCTAATGATGAAATCCCCTTCGCCAGGTTGCCCTCGCAGAAACGATTTGTGTTGTAAGAGGGACGGGCGCGCCCGTTAGAGCGCAACTTGAGGCCGGCCCCACTCCGGCCCTCCCAAAATCCGCAGAATTTGGGGAGGGTGTCCGAAGGACGGGAGGGGCGGGCAAAGCAGGTGGCACCACGAGACGCCCCTCGTCCTGCAAACGGACCGGGGGCGTATTTCATTTATGCACGGAGGTGCAACCATGCTCGATATCAATCTCATTCGTGAACATCCAGATATTGTTCGAAAAGCTCTGAAGGATCGCCAGGAAAACCCAGCGCCCGTCGACTCGGTTTTACAGTTGGACGAGAAGCGCCGTACCTTACTGGCTGAGGTTGAGAAGTTAAAGGCGGAGCGGAACGTTGTCTCGAAGGGGATTAGCCAACTGAAAGACGCGGCCGCCCGACAGTCGAAGATTGAGGCGATGCGCGTCGTCGGCGATAAGATCGCGGCGTTCGATAAAAATGTCGCAGATGTGGACGTGGAGCTGACAGCGATCGTGTCTGCATTGCCGAACATCCCGGACGTGCACACGCCGTATGGAAAAGACGACAGCGAAAACGTCGTTATCAAAACGGTGGGTGAGCCGCGCGAGTTTGACTTTCAGCCGAAGCCGCACTGGGACCTTGGGCCGGCACTGGGCATCATTGACTTTGAGCGCGGCACCAAACTGACCGGCTCGCGCTTCTATGTTTTAAGCGGCGCAGGTGCGCGTTTGCAGCGAGCGTTGATCTCCTGGATGCTTGATCTGCACATCCGCCAGAATTATCGCGAGCAGTATCTGCCCTTCATGGTCAAGACCGCCACGGTTTATGGCGCGGGACAACTGCCAAAGTTCGCGGACAATTTATATAAAGACCACGAGGAAGATTTTTATTTTGTGCCGACCGCGGAAGTTCCATTGACCGGCTTGCACATGGACGAGATTCTTGATGAGGCCAGCCTGCCGCGGCTGTACACGGCTTATACGCCATGTTTCCGCCGCGAAAAGATGAGCGCCGGCCGCGACGTGCGCGGCATCAAGCGCGGACATCAATTCGATAAGGTTGAAATGTATATTTACTGCAAGCCCGAAGATTCGGAGGCCATGCACCAGAAAATGTTGAAGGATGCCGAGCAGACATGCGCCGATCTTGGGCTGACCTATCGCGTCAAACAACTCTGTACTGGTGACATTGGTTTCGGCGCGACCATGACTTATGATTTGGAAGTCTGGGCTCCGGGTTGTGACGAATGGCTGGAAGTCTCTTCGATCTCGAACGACACCGATTTTCAATCGCGGCGTGCCAACATCAAATATCGTCCGGCGGATGGAGGCAAGGCGCGGCTGCTTCACACGCTAAATGGTTCGGGTCTGGGACTGCCTCGTACCTTGATCGCCGTTATGGAAAATTATCAGCAGGCTGACGGTTCGATCGTCGTGCCCGAAATTCTCCGTCCGTGGATGGGCGGGGTGGATGTAATTAGACCGTAGACAATCGACGATAGACCGTGATCAAGCTTCACCGTCCACGGTCTATCGTCCACCGTCAATTCTCATGCCCACTGATCCTCAATTTTGGTCCGAAGTTCTTCTTCAAACCCTGACGTTGTTCGCGCTCATCGTCGGTTTGTTGGGTTTGGTGATTCCCGTTTTTCCCGGTCTGATCGTGATGTGGCTGGCGACGCTGTTTTACGCGTTGATCGAGAATTCACTGGGGCGCATGGCCTGGATCGACTGGACGCTTTTTGCGCTCATTACCATTTTGATGCTGGTTGGAAACGTCATTGACAATATCATCATCGCCAACAAAATGCGCGGACATTCCATCCCGTGGAATTCCATCCTGTTGGCCTACGCGGCGGGCATCATTGCCAGCATGTTTCTCACTCCGTTGGTCGGTCTGCCTGCCGCGCCGCTGGCATTATTCGGAGCGGAGTATTTGCGATTGCGAGATCGCAAGCTGGCCTTTGTCTCAGCGCGGACGTACATGATTGCGTGGGGATGGTCATTTCTGGCGGTCTTCAGTGTGGGAGTCTTGATGCTGGTTCTTTGGTTGTTGTGGGCATGGATGTAATGTTTGATTTATAATCCTGCCAACACAAAATTTGCTCAAGGAGAAAATTATGCCCACCATTGTTTCTGATATTTTCGGTTTGCTCGGTCTTTTGTTGAGAGCGCTTGGTTTCCTAGTATTCGGGTTCGGCTCCAGTCGCTTTGTCCTGGATGCCTTCAAAGAGAGTGAATGGCAGCTGCAAATTGCGTTAGTGATCGGCTTCTTCGGCCTGCTCATCGCGCTGACCGATTTTGCTTCGCCGGGTTCGGCCGGTGCATTTGCACTTGGCGCAGGCGCGGCCTACTTCATGGCGAACATGCCCAAGAAGGCCGATAGCGACGAAGAGAAGAAATAGCAGTTTCAATGAAACAGGCTCTCAAACGAGAGCCTGTTTTTTGTTATTTAATTGCCGCCAAAAGTGCTTCGCGGAACTTGTATCGAGCGGCAGAAGCTACGCTCCCAAATTAATTGGTGAGCGCAATAGTGCCACAATCAACTTGACGGCATTCTTAACATCCTCGTAATCCACCATTTCAGAGGGTGTGTGGACGTAGCGGCAGGGGATGGAAATACATCCGACCGGGACGCCGCCGCGCACAAGTTGCATGGCGCGCGCATCGGTCGTGCCGCCCAGCAAAACTTCACGCTGATATGGCAGTTTGGATTTCTCAGCGGTGCGGATCATCCACTCCACGATGCGCGGATCGGACAGCATTCCGCCGTCACGGATCTTGATGGCCGGACCTTTGCCCAGCGCAACTTCAAAATCTTTTTGGCCGGGTGTGTCGCCCCAGCCCGTGACATCAATCGAGAATCCGAGATCGGGGTCAATGCCGTAGGCGGAGGTTTGCGCGCCGCGCGTCCCGACTTCTTCCTGCGTTGTGAAAACAAAATAGACTTCATGCGGCGTGGACGCGCCGCCCTGAGCTTGTCGAAGGGTTAGCGCGCGCATCACTTCGATGGCGACGGCGCATCCGATGCGGTTATCCATGGATTTCGCAACCAGACGATTCCCAAGATCAGTGAATGGACGCTCGAAGGTTGCCACGTCGCCGGTTTTCACTGGACAACTCTTTTTATCGGTCGCGCCCACGTCAATGAACATTTTGTCGAGTGCGGGGATTTTTTCTGCATGATCCGTTGGTTCGAGGCCGATCACGCCCACAGTCCCGTTGACGAAGCGCACGCGTCCGCCGGGAAGATTGCGCGGGTACACGCCGCCGATTCCCGTGAAGCGCACGAAGCCGTTGTCATCCACATGCGTGACCATCAAGCCGATCTCGTCCATGTGTGCGGCGATCATGATTTTTTTACCGCCGCTTCCTTTGCGCGCAATTAAATTTCCAAGCGCATCCACGCGAACTTCGTCGGCATATTTTTCGATCTCTTTGCGGATCACATCGCGGATCGAATCTTCGTAACCCGATGGGCTGAACGTGGTGGTCAATTTTTCGATGAGTGGTTTCATAAAACTTCCTTGTTTGATTTATGACAGCGGAACGATCTCTCCCGCCGAAAAAGTTTGAGCGTTCTTGTGCGTCAGCAAGTGGACTTTGCTTTTGCCCATGACCTTCCACTCGCCGCCAATGCTTCCGACCAGCGCGGTATTTTCATCGATGCCGAGCACGAACTCTTTTTCCTTCAACGAACTTCGCAACAGGTTGGACATCACTTTGAATGGCGCAGGCATCGCGTCGAAATGCGGCAACACGTAAGTTGCAGAACTGACTCCAAAACCATTTGCAGGATTCGTTCCAGGCATTCGAAAATTTGGAATCCGTTTTGCAAGGATCATCGCGCCTGCCGAACATCCCGCATAGACCGCGCCGCGCGACCAGGCTTTTTGCGCAGCATTCCATGCGCGGCTTCCGTTCATTGTTTGATAAAGATAATTCGGATTGCCGCCTGAAAAATAAATTAAGTCAGCAGACTCCAAAACATTTTCATATCGCGGATCGTTGGCCGAGTCTTTATCAATGATCGGGACGGCGGTCACATCCGCGCCGAGTGCCCCGAAATGTTCTTCGCCCATGTGCGACCAGCGCCGGACGCTTTCGCTTCCTTCCTGACCCGCGGCCGTGGGCAAACAAACGACACGTGGCGTGCGTCCGTCAACTTTGACCGAGGCCAGCAGGTGACGATCCACATCTTCCATGACCGGCAAATATTCACCGGCACCGACTAAAGCAATTAATCCGTTCATATTCTCACTATTTAAAAACTAAAATTAACTTTTCAATAAAGCTGGCGTGATGCGTTTGAGCGCAGTCTGTAATAACGCCAGCGTATTCTTCCAATCATCGAGGCGCGAAATGCTCATGGCAGTATGTGTGTAGCGATGCGGCATGGAGACTGAGACTACCGGCACGCCCGCCAGCGCCTTCTGGATCGCGCCTGCGTTTGTCCCGCCGCCGCCCGGTTGGCGGATTTGATACGGTATCTTTGATTTCTCCGCTGTCTCCTGTAAAAAGCGAACCAGGCGCGGATCGTCAATTGTGCTGGAGTTGTTGACGTAAATAGCCGGGCCGAGTCCGAGTTTGGTGTTGTAGAAAGTATTCTCGCCTTCGTATTGCATGGGTAAATCGTTGGCGGGCGTGGCGTCGATCGCGATTGCCATGTCTGGATTGAAATACTGCGCCGCAACTTTTGCGCCGCGTAAGCCGATCTCTTCCTGCACGGTGAAAGCCGCCAGCAAGTCAATGTTGGACGGCGCGGATTTAATCAGCTCGATCAAGGCTGCAATGCCAAGCCGGTCGTCCAAAGCCTTTGACATAAGCGAAGGCCCAACACGGCGGAAATTCGGTGCGAAGGTTCCACGATCGCCGATCTTAGCCTTGCCGCCCGTGCCGATGTCAATGCGAAGTGTGTCCGCGGCGATGGTATGTTTGCGTTCGCTGGAAGTAGTCAGATGGATTGGCTTTGCACCGATCACGCCGGGGATCTGATCCTTACCGACAACCACTTGTTTTCCCGCCAGGTTGCGCGCATCGATACCGCCGATGGTTTTGAATTCGTAAATTCCTTCGCCGTCTTCAGCGACGAGAATGAAGCCGACTTCATCCATGTGGGCATCGAGCATCACGCGGACGCGTTTCGCGCCTTTTCCTTTTTTGGTGACAAGCACACTGCCAAGCGCATCGACTTTGACTTCGTCCGCGTAGGGTTTGACCTGTTCAAGCACGATCTTGCGCACTTCGCTCTCGTCGCCTGAAACGGAAACGGCGTTGCAAAGTTTTTCGAGCAGTTTTATTTGAGAGTTGGCAATAGTCGGCATAAGATTCCTGGTGCGTAATTCGTAATGCGTAAATCACGAATTACGTTTTACGCATTACGAATTTTCTTCATCCCAAGCGATCTTCGAAACAAAATCATCTTCCAGCCCGCTGATGAAGTAAGCCAGCAGTCGTCCGACTCGCTGCACATCCTTGATAGCGATTAATTCAACCGGCGTGTGCATGTAACGCAACGGAATTCCAAGCACCATGGTTGGGATGCCTTCATGTGCCACTTGAATGGAATAAGCGTCCGTGCCGGAGTGGGTGGGCGTGATATCCATGGCGACGGGAATCTCCATCTTGTCGGCCAACTCCTTGAATTTTTTGTACAGGAAGGGATGCAGGTTCGCACCCCAGCCAAGGGTTATGCCTTTGCCCATTGGAAAAGTCTGCCAGTCGCTTGCGCCGGGACCTTTTGCAAAAGTCACATCAACGGCGACAGCCAGATCGGGATGCAGATCAAAAGCGGAGGTGGCCGCGCCGCCGAGAGTTTCTTCTTCTTGCGCGGTAGCAACGGCCCAGACATCCCAACGATGAAGGTTGGCCTGGAGTTCTTCGAGACAAATTGTTAGCGCTGCGACGGAAGCGCGGTTATCGAGCGAGTGACCGCTGAGGATTTCTCCGGCCAACTCAACGGGTTGGGTGTCAAACGAAACGAGATCGCCGATCCGGACGAGACTCGCTGCTTTTGACGGAAGCAGGCCCAGGTCCACGAGAAGATGCGGCAGACCGATGGCATCTTCGCGCGCATTTTCAGGCAGAGTCTTCATGGGCGGGATAACGATGACTCCGGGCAAATCCTGTTTGCCATGCACCCTTACGGGCGTGCCAGGCAGGATGCGCGAGTCGATCCCGCCGATCTCATCCACATGTAGAAAACCATCCACGATTTTAGTGACCATCAAGCCGATGGCGTCCATGTGCGTGGCGATCATGATGGATGGACGGCGTCCTTTGCCGTGACCGCGTTTCAGCGCCTGCAGTGAACCGAGCTGGCTGGATGTGATGTCGTCCACCAGCGGCTTCCATTTTTCTTCAATAAGACATGCGGCGGGACCTTCATAAGCCGAGAGGCCTGAAACAGTAAGCAGAGATTTTAGAAAAGGGAGGATGTCTGTCATGGGGTTGGCGTTGGGAATGCAGTCAGAGTTGGAGTATCTGTTGATGTAGCTGTTGGCGTATGTGTGAATGTAGGCGTGAAGGTCGGTGTAAAGGTGGCAGTTGCAGTTGGCGTGGGTGTAAAGGTTGGTGTGTGAGTCGAAGTCGGCGATGGGGTAAATGTGAAGGTTGGCGGCAGGAAAGGCGTGAGGGATGCCGTGGCGGTTAACGTGGATGTCGGCGTTTCGGTGGGGGTGGGTGTAATGGTGGCCGTGGTGGAGGCCGTTGGAGTGAGAGTCGGCGAGGGAGTTTCTGTGCTTGGAGTATTTGTGATCGTGGCTGTTGGAGTGCCACTGCCGGGTTGCGGCGCGAACAAAATAGCAACCCCTCCGAGGCAATAACATGGCAGAGTTGCTATGATAATGGCGATCAATATAATATGGCGTTTAGCGCGCGGGTCGTCAGGGTCACGCATCGGCACGATGATAACATAAAGAAGTAGGGAGTGGAAAGTGGAGAGCGGAGTTCGCCGAACATTCGTGTTTATCACCTTGCGATACTCAACAAGGTATAATTTCAGCAATGATCCCTTTGCATTTACGTATCTCCGGTTTCCTTTCATATCGCGAACTCGTCGAAATAGATTTCACTACTTTTGACCTGGCCTGCATCTCCGGACAAAACGGCGCGGGTAAATCGTCGCTGCTGGACGCGATGACATGGGCGCTCTTTGGAGAGTCACGTTCCAAGGATAAAGACTCGCTCGTCAATTTGCAATCGAAGTCTGCCGAGGTCACGCTCACTTTTTCCTACGAAGAAAATACTTATCGCGTCCTGCGGACTTTGCCGCGCGGCAAGACCACAACTTTGGAATTCCAGATCAAAGATGGCGATGACTGGCGTCCACTGACCGAACGGTCCACGCGCGAAACGCAAAGCCGCATCGAACAGACTCTGCGGCTCGATTACGAAACCTTCATCAATGCGGCCTTCTTTTTACAGGGCAAGGCTGACCAGTTCACGCAGCACACCGCCAGCAAACGCAAGGATATTTTGGGCAGTATTCTGGGACTTGAAATTTGGGAAACCTACAAAGAGCGTACTGCAGAAAAACGCAGGGCGTTGGAAGAGGAAGTCAATTCCATTGACGGGCGCATTGCCGAAATCGATTCCGAACTTGCCGAAGAAGAACCGCGCAAGGCACGTTTCGCTGAACTTGAAAATGAACTTAAGAGTTTGAACGTTGCGCGCAAGACGCAGGAATCCGCGCTGGAAAATATTCGAAAGATGTCTGCTTCGCTTGACCAGCAACGCAAACTGGTTGACGCGCTGGCCGTCTCGCTTGAACGATCACGCACACAACTTTCCGGACTTCAGACGCGGCTGGCCGAACGAGAAGATGTTCGCACCGCTGACGCCGATCTCGTTAAGCGTGCAAAAGAAATTGAGTCCGCGTATAAGGCGTGGCAAAAAGCGCGCAAGGATCTGGAAGAATGGGACCAGTCGGCTTCTGAGTTTCGCGAACACGAAAAAGAGCGCGCGCCTTTGATAGAACAGATTGCATCCGAGAGCGCGCGTTTGGAAGAAGAACGGCGCAGTTTGCTTTCCGAATCTGAAGAAATTGAAAATCAGCAATCGTCCATTGAAAATTTAAAATCTGAAATCGAAGGCGCAAAAGAGCAATTAGCTGAAGCCGAAAGCAAAATTGCCCAGCGCACAAAACTTGAAGAAGACCGAAATTCCGCGCGTGAAAAACAAGCTGAACTGAAAGCAGAAAATGAATCCTTGAAAACAGAAATGGATCTACTCAAGTCGCGCATCGACACGCTCGATTCTGCGGAAGGTGCGGCTTGTCCACTATGCGGACAGCCTTTGAGCGCCGAACATCGCAAGTCTACGCTGAAAGAATTGAAGGCTGAGGGCAAGGGAAAAGGTGACCGTTTCCGCGCCAACCTCGATACTGGCAAACAACTCGCTGAGCAAATTATGGATTACGAATCGCAGATCGCCTCTCTTGCTTCTGCCGAAAAGGATCGCATCAAATATTCCAATTCGGTCGCGCAACTTGGCGAGCGGCTCGATACTTTGCAAAACCTGACAAAAGAATGGGAATCCACGGGCAGGAAACGCTTGAAGGAAGTGGGAAAAATTCTGGATAGCGAAAAATTTGCTGTTGAAGCGCAAAAGCAATTGACGAAATTGGATAAGGAACTTGCCAAACTTGGTTACAACGCGTCCGCGCACGACGCGGCCCGTAAAGCCGAGTCTGAACAACGTGTGGCGCAGGAAGAATTTCATGATTTGGAAAAAGCGCGCTCGGCGTTGAAGCCGATTGAAGATGAAATTGCGAATCTAAAATCGGAGATCGAGAATCGAGAATTGGAAATGGGGAAACAGGAATCTGAATATCTTTCTGCAAAAGAAAATCTGGATGCGGCACAATTGCAAACGCCGAATGTGAATGAGGTCGAGCGCGCGTTGTTCGATTTGCAAGAACAGGAAAATCGAGTGCGCGACGAAGCAGGAGCGGCGCGGCAAAAAGTGTCCGTGTTGGATGAGCTTCGTTTACGCAAGTCCGGCTTCGGGTCCGAGCGCGAGACGCTGGCGATTCAGATCGCGCGGCACAAAACGTTGGAGCGATCCCTCGGTAAAGATGGCGTCCCGGCCTTGCTGATCGAACAGGCATTGCCACAGATCGAATCCAAAGCTAACGAATTGCTCGACCGTTTGAGCGATGGACAAATGTCGATCCGGTTTGTGACGCAAAAAGAATATAAAGAAAAGAAGCGCGATGATTTGAAGGAGACGCTCGACATTCAAATCAGCGATGCGATGGGCGTGCGCGATTATGAAATGTATTCGGGCGGTGAGGCTTTCCGCGTGAACTTTGCGATCCGGTTGGCGCTTTCTGAAGTACTGGCGCAACGCAAAGGTGCACGTCTGCAAACGCTGGTGATCGACGAGGGCTTTAGCTCGCAGGATGTGCAGGGCCGTCAGCGGTTGATCGAAGCCATTAATTTGGTGAAGCGCGATTTTGCGAAGATACTGGTCATCACGCATCTTGACGAACTCAAGGATGCTTTCCCGACGCGCATCGAAGTGGAGAAGACGAACACAGGCTCGACGGTTAGAGTCATTTAATTCATGCCATACCTTATTATCTCGACCATTTTTTTTATTGCTGGCGTCATCATCATTTACTGGCTTCACGATCAATATCATCTCGATATTGTTGTCGAGTCAGCGCCGGCTCCGGCGGATGCGCCGCTCGTTTCCATTTGTGTCCCCGCGCGAGACGAAGAAAAAAATATTCAAGCTTGCGTCGAGGCCATCCTGGCGCAGACCTATACCAATTTTGAATTGATCGTTTTGGATGACCGCTCGACGGATTCCACACCGCAAATTTTAGAAAGCCTTGCGGAGGTTTTCAACCTCCGCAAGGCTTTCCTGCAAATTATCCACGGCTCGGACCTGCCCTCAGGCTGGGCCGGAAAACCTCATGCTTTGTATCAGGCCTCGGCAGCGTGCGGCGAGCGAAGCGACTGGTTGTGTTTCGTGGATGCCGATACCTTTCTCGCGCCGGACGCGCTTTCATCTTGCTATGCTAAAGCCGTTGAAACCGGTGCGGACTTGTTCACGATCATGACCAAGCAGATCACCGGAACATTCTGGGAGAAAGTTGTCATGCCGCTGGTATTGACCGCGCTCTCGGTTGGATTTTCTCCGCGCAAAGTCAACGACCCAACCAGGCGCGACGCGGTGGCGAATGGTCAATTCATTTTGATCAAGCGCACTGTTTACAATGCCATCGGCGGGCATGAACGTGTCAAAGATCAGATCGTGGAAGATAAAGCCATTTCGGAGCAGGTCAAATGGAGTGGCTATCGCCTGATCGTCGCGGATGGGATGAAGGTGGCGAGCACGCGCATGTACACGTCACTGCCGAAAATGTGGGAAGGCTGGACGAAAAATATTTATCTTGGCCTACGCGATCATCCCGCCATGTTAATGTTGGGCGCGTTTGGCGCTTTTCTTTCACTGGCGGCCGCTTTGTTTCTTCCCGCCTGGCCATTGCTTGGATTGTTTTGGCTTTTGCATGGCGGCGGCTGGATGGCGGTTGTGTTAATCGTCGAATCATTGGTTTTGTGGGGTGAGTTGATCTACGCCCGCGCAGAGGTAGCGCACAAGATGAATATTCCGCGCTGGTATGCGCTGACCACGCCGCTCGGCGCGGCGGTCTTCGCGGCTATGATGCTGACCTCAGCATGGAAAGTTTTGTCGGGGCAGGGCGTGACATGGCGCGGTAGAACTTATACTCCGCGCTAGATCAATTAAACGGCGAGCCGCTCAAAGCTTGGAGAAGAAGCGACGCGCTCATCGCGCGTCGCTTCTTTTTTATTGTTCCAAAAGTATCTGGTCGGTGCCGCGGTCTATTTCCCACGGATAGATGATAAAGGCATCCGTGATCGCCGCGTAATAATCAGGCTTGATGTTGCTGAATTTATTTCGATGCGGATTGAAATGCAGGACGCAGGTTTCGGGAAATCCGCCCGCTGCCGAAACACGGTTTTTCACAGCCGTGATGGTTCGGCCCGACCCCCAAACGTCATCCACGATGAGCGTGGGACGGCCGCGCAAAAGTTCATCGGTGGGGAATTGCAGGAAATCCGGCCATTCCATCAAAGTGGACCTTTGAAGTTGTGCCGGAAAATTTACGGCGGCGGTCAGAACATGTGTGATATCCATCGCTTCGGCCAGCAGACCGCCGGGGACAACGCCGCCGCGCGTGATCATAATCATCGCAGTGAATTCGCGACGAAATTGCGGCAGGAGATAGTCAATGAGACGATCCACCTCCTCCCAGGTTATCATTTCGCGGCGTCCTTCCGGTTGCATTAAATTCTTAACCCAAAACAGCGGCCAATGGAGCGGGCGCTGCGACTTGGATTGGCTGGCCTGCAAGCTGTGCTTTTTCCACGTCACGCGCCCACAAGAAGAGACAGGTATTGTAGGCTGTCATGGTATAGGAACTGATGACGCTGGCGACCATGGCGAAGGCAAAGAAGATCATTGCACCGATGGCGATAGCAATCACTGTCACCGCGATATTAGCCGAGCCAAGCACGGCGATCATTCCGCCGCCGATTGCAAGGCCGATCAGTAGTCCGATCGCGCCGAGCACGAAACCGATTAGACCTGTGACCCAGCGCACACCGACCGTGCTGACACCGATCAAAAGCAGGTTGCCCTTCGCTATTTGCGTGGCACGTTTGACTCCGGCGACGAGGTTGGCATCTTCGATCATCATGGCAGGCAGAATTAAATAAGATGCTTCGGTCCAGACTGCATCGATCAGACCCGCAATCGCGCTGCCGATTAAGTTAGCACCGCCACGCCGATTGCGTCCACGAAGCTGGTTGGTGAATAAATTGACCGCTGTCGAAGCCGCGGCCAACGCAATGATGTTGAAAAATTCATGCTGGACTTTGGCCCAGGCTTTGTCCATGCGGCCATCGCCTTCTGCGAGATATCCATAAATCAGGTAGACAGTCATGCCGGAGAAAATATAACTGACCACGTAATGGGCAAAGATCAGAATAGCGCCCATCACTACCATCGCGGCCTGTCCGAAAAAGCTGTTGTCTCCGCCGAGGAGGAACACCACCGTGATAACTGGGATCAGTCCAATGACCGAGACGATGGCCCCGACGATCAGCGCATAAATGGATGGCTTGATCAAGTCTTTATCCTTGAGCGCCATCTGCCAGGCTTGCTGCATGAACGACCAACCACGTGAAAGCGATTGCATAACTGCCTCCTGCTAAATTCTAAATTTCAGTGATTATAGCAAACTTACCGGGTCTACTTCAACCCTCCATCCGGTGGATGTCTGGCCGCGCAAAATGGATGCGGGGTCAGCGGCTCGCAAAATAATTTGCCAGCGATATTCGCCGTTGAGTTTCGAGAAGAAACATGGCGCGGGACCGATCAAATTTGCAGACCAATGTTCAGAGTCGATTTGTTTTTGAAATTTTGTCGCCAGCTTGCGCGCTTCTTTTTCTGCAATGGCAGAATCACGATGGCGAAATTCAAGTCGAGCTAAACGCGAAAAAGGCGGATAACCAAGTCGTTTGCGCTGGGCAATCTCCTGCTGATAAAAACCATTGACATCATGTTTCGCCGCGGCCTGGATGACATAATGCTCCGGCGAAAAAGTTTGCAGTACCACGCGTCCGCCGCGTGACGAACGCCCCGCGCGGCCCGCGACTTGAGTCAATACTTGAAAGACACGTTCCGCCGCGAACGGATCCGGTAGGTGCAGGCCAACGTCCGCAAACACGATGCCGACCAGAGTCACACGCGGCAGGTCAAGTCCTTTCGCCAGCATTTGTGTGCCGATCAAAACGTCGGCGCGGCCCGATGAAAAATGCGTCAGGATAATTTCATGCGCATCCTTCTCGCGTGTTGTCTCCCAATCCCAGCGCAGCGTGCGCGCCTTCGGAAACAATGCCTGAACTTCGCTTTCAACTTTCTCGCTGCCGAGTCCGTATGCGCGGATATTTGCGCTCTCGCACTCGGGACATTTTTTCGGCATCTGCCGCGCGTATCCGCAGCGATGGCAAAGAAGTTTAAAGGTTGAAGGTTGAAGGTTGAAAGAATCTATACCTTCAACCTTTAACCTTGCACCTTCAACATGAGCAGTCATCGGTGTTTCGCAGCGCGGGCACTTCACAACATATCCGCAATCGCGGCAAAAAATATACGTGGCCGATCCGCGACGGTTCAAAAATAGAATCGCCTGTTCGCCGCGTGACAAAGTTTTTCCAAGTGCGTCGGTCAGTTCGCGGCTGAAGATTTCGCGGTTGCCAGACTTCAACTCTGCGCGCATATCGACAATGTGGATCGGGGGCAGATCCAACCCTTTGGCAGGAAGAGCACCTGCACCTTCGGTGGTCTCCGTTGCCGGGTCCGAGTTGAGGCGTTGAGTCAATTCCAGGCGGACACTTTCTCCGCTCTCGGCTTGACTCCGTTGAACGACAGACGGGGTTGCTGTCCCAAGCAGTGGAACCGCACCGCAAATCCGCGCATAGATTTGTGCGGCGCTGATGGCGTGATAAAAAGGCGGTTCGCTTTGATAATAAGAATTGTCGTGACATTCGTCGGCAACGATCAGGCCGATGTTCGGCAGGGGAGCGAAGAGCGCACTGCGCGGCCCGATGATAATTTTAAGTTGACTCGCGCGGGCGCGCCGCCACGTGTCGTAACGTTCGCCTTCGGAAAGTTTGGAGTGCATCAAGCCGACCTGGCCGGGGAAGCGCGCCATGAATCGTCGGACGGTTTGCGGTGTGAGCGAAATTTCAGGAACAAGGATGATGGCTTGCTTTCCGCGCCGAAGAGTTTCTTCAGCGGCGCGCAAATAAATTTCTGTTTTGCCGGAGCCGGTCACGCCTTGAAGTAAAAAGGGTTTGACGGATTTTCCTTCGGCGAGTTGACAAAATGCTGAGTCGATTTTTTGCCATACATTTTTTTGCTCGTTAGTTAACACCAATTCTTTTACAGGTTCTTGTTTGCCAATTTTTTCCAATGGGTCGCGGAAAATTTCTGTCTCGCGCAAAATGATGAGTTGGCGTTCCTCCAATTCTTGAAGATCGGAAATGTTGCATCCGCTCTCGGCATAGACCCACGAAACGTTGATTGCGTTCGGTTGCTTGATGAGAAATCTCAGAGCTTTTTTTCTGCGCGTTTGAGTGGACTCTGTCTTGCCCAACTCTGACATCGCTTCTTCGGCGATTTCCGGCGTGACGGCCAGTTGCGCGGTGCGAATAAATTTCGGGCGAATGCTGGCGGCTGGCAAAATGGATTTCGATGAAAGCACGCCTCGCCTGACCAATGCCTGCGCGGTTTTGCGCCAATCCACTTTCGCGAAGTGACGGTCAATTTGGCGGCCGCGCAGTGGGCCACGCGTGTTGAGCAAATCTATCAGCCGACGGTGGACGGTGGACCCTTCGACTGTGCTCAGGGCAGACAATGGACCGTTGTCTGGATTCTGTTGAATATTGCGTAATTCGTAAATTACATCGGCTTGTTGAGCAAGTCCCGGCGGCAAAAATAATCCGATGATGGATGCAAGAGATGACAACGTTGACTCGGCCAAAGATTCGGCTAGCGGAATTTGTGTCTGTGTTAGAACGGGATCGGGATCAACAAGTTCGATGATTTCTTTGGTTTCAGCCACTGAGGGCTGGTCAATAAAACGTAAAACAATTCCCTGCACGGTCTGTTTGCCGAACGGCGCGATGACAAGATGTCCAATACCAACAGTTCCCGCCAGCGATTCTGGCAGAGCATAATCAAAAACGCCCGCGACAGACGGGACGTTGATGGCGAGTTGGACAAAGATTGTCATGGCTTATTTGTTTTGAGAATGGCCGCCGCGCCATAGCCAACGACCGCACTGTAATCACCAGTCACATCGCCGGAGGTGGCGTGATGCAAAATCTGGACCTTGTCCGCGCCGAGTTCACGCGCCGCCCACATCACAGAGGTCAATGCGCCGAGTCCGCAGGCGAAACCTTTGCCGGTTGCTTCGGCTTCGAGCACGTCTTCGGGGTTGAAGGATTCGAGAGCTGATAACATGTTATGGTCAAGAATGTCGGCAGTTTTTTGATCGTAGTAATGGGACAAGTCCGTACTGGCGACGAGGATGGCGTTTTTATCTTTTAGGATTTTTGCGAGCGCAAGACCGAGTCCGCGGGCGAGGCGGGGATCATGTGCGCGTGACATGATGGGCAGAAGAGACCAGTTTGATTTCAGTATGCGCTGTAAAAAAGGGAGTTCAATTTCGAGAGAATGTTCGGGGTCGTTGGCAATGCGCGTCAGACCGAGTCCGAGTGTGGATTTTAGTTCGGCATCCAGCGTGTCGACGGCGGCTTTGTCAATGACAATTGGGCCTAGGGGCGTCGCGTAGCCATTATGGGCGGAGGTGAGAAACGGTGCGCTGTGGTAGCTGTGATAGGGCGACAAAACGGCGACCAGGTCCGGGGTCCGGCCGCGAAGCGCTGAGAACGAATATCCGGCCACCGGCCCTGAATAGCGATGTCCCGCGTGAGGAGCGACTACCGCGATCACATCCCCGTTCAGTTCGGAGAGTTTCGCGTTATCTATGTAATGGTCAACGGTGCGGGCGAGGGATGCGGCATTTTCCTCATACCAAAGCCCGGCGATGGGCGAGGGACGAAGGTTGGCGTTCATAAAATGATTGTAGCACAGGTGAATTATTAACAATGAGACCGGTTGAAGCCGGTCTCATTGTCATTGTTTGTTAATTATGGGATTACGTAGCTGGCGACGACCTGGTTGAGTGTATCTAGATAGGTATCTTTATAATTATTCGACCACTCGACAGTGAACATCAGGAAGTTTAACCTATCTCGAACTTCAAAGTAGGACAGGCCGGAGTAGCCGCCGCCTTTGGAAGTCCAGGTCAGGCGCTCACTGCCGTCTTTCATGATGCTGTCGTCGCTGACGCGAATGTCGCCTTCTTTTTTGGTGACGCTGTAAAACTGGTGGAGCAACTGAAGAGCGAATTGGCCATTTTGTGAGCCTGAGAAAGGCGTGTCGTCATTATAAGTGATGTTCTCAACCAAAGCGTTTCCGTCGGGGGCTTTGAATTGGTCAACGTAATAGTGGGTGCCACTGCTGGCTGTGTACTTCCAGTCACCGGGCACGTCAATCTGGTAGAACTTGTTCTGGTCGGTGAAGGTGACAAGCGCGCTGCTATTTCCAATATTGCTGTTATTGCTATTTGATTGAGTCGTTGTTGATTGAGTCGTCGGTGCGGGTTGTTGCTGTTGCGGAGGTTGAGCAGTAGGGGTTGCGCCGCCACTACAGGCAATCCCAATAACAATGATGAAGACCGCAAAGCCAAGTAAAAACAAATAACCACGGGGTTTCATAATCATCTCCTCTAGGCTTGGTTTTATTAGATTATAAAGAGATAACCCGTCAGATGCAAGCAAAACGACGTGATACTTTCGTTTGGTTTTGTTCTTCCGCCGATCTTGAGATTTTTACTGTCGGGAGGCAAGGATGATCCGTGTGGCGCGAAACGCAAGCGGAGGCAATTCCTGATAATCAAACCATTCGGCCGCGTCGGCATCGTCCCCGGCGCACAATTCACTGCTGACAACTTCGCTCTGATACACAATAATAAAATCAGCGCCGCGTGGATGTTCGCGGCCGGCGATGACATCCAACACTTTCGTGGCGCGGACGATCAGGCTGGTCTCTTCCAAACATTCGCGTTCGGCGGCGCGGGCCGGGTCTTCGCCCGCGTCCACAAAACCGGCGGGAAGAGTCCACAGACCGCGGAAAGGCTCGTTGACGCGTCGTACCAACAGTACGCGGCCATCCTGTTCAACCAGAACGGCCGCGGCAACTTTCGGATTGGTGAAATGTATCCATCCGCATTGCGGACAAACCGGGCGAAGGCGTCCAAAGCGCTCGGCGTGTTCCACCCGCGTCCCACAACGCAGGCAATAATTTATTTCCATTGCTTGCGGAACTTATTTTCACTCGTGCGACGGATCAGCCATGCGGCCGCGCCAAAGATGACGGTGATGATTGCCAGTCCAATTTGCCATACGAAGGGCACAGGCGCTTCATTCGGGACCCGGGACGGGGCGCCGTTACCCAATCCTGGTGCAGCACTTTTGGTGGATGGAGCCTCTGTTGGTGCTGTTGCTGTCGGCGCGAGGAACTGATTTGCCGATGGCGTCACTTCTGTCGGCGAGATGGCCGCAAATGGGAGGTTAGGTGCTTCAGTCGCGGCAGGAGCTCCTTGCGGAGCGGATTCTGCGCTACTACCACCACTACCGCCGTATCCATAAGCGGGTGCGGGAGCGGCAGCGAAACTGGAATTCACAGCGGGAGCCAATCCATTGATCACGAAAGTTGCTACGAAAAGGAGAGTTGCCAGCACGGTTGCGAATCTCAAGGTTGGATAAGCGCGTGGCTCGGGCGGTTTGATTCCAGCCATCTTGGGAGTGAGCGTGAAGTTGCGTGGAGCGCGTCGCTGTGGCAGTTGGTGGAGCAAGCCGCGGGCTGCGCGTAAATCATCCATAGCGGCGCGCAGGCTTGCGTCGGAAGAGAGGTGGGATTCCAGCCGCGCAGAATCCGACGGACTTAGTAGTCCGTCTAAATAAGCAGAAAGAAGTTCAACGTCTCGGAAGGAAGTCATTGTGGCTCCTTATCCAGACGGTATGAGGCAGGCAGAAGTTCCCCGAAGCCTTGCAAGCATTCGCGCAGACGAAGACGGGCGCGCGCCAAACGCGATTTGATCGTGCCAAGCGGGACGCGTGTCGCGCTTGCAACTTCGCTGTAGGCGAGATTCTGAATGTCGGCCAGCACAACCACCGCGCGAAAGTCGTTGGGAAGCGCATCGAGGCAATGTTGAATGGCGTGTTCGAGTTCGTCAGCCTCAAACTTTTGCTCAGGGCTCATTGATTTGTCGGCCAGCCAGCGCGGAGAATCCATTTCGTCGCCATCGCTGGTGTCGGGTTCGAGTGGGGTGGTGGGGCGGCGTTTCTTGCGACGCAGTTCATCGTAGCAGACGTTCGTGACAGTGCGATGAAGCCAAGCCTTGAACGATCCGCCGCGATATGAATTTAAATTTTTGAACGCAGAGAGAAACGCGTCCTGTGTGGCATCCGCGGCGAGATCGTCATCGCCGAGAATGCGCAGCGCAGTGTTGAACAGCGCATCTTGATAATGCAAGACGAGTGTGTTGAAGGCGTCGAGGTCGCCGCGCTGTGCGGAAGTAATGAGGGCGGGTTCGTCCATAAGGTTATGCTATACTTGAATTGTAATCGTTTTGCAGTTAATCGTGATTCGGTCGCCAAAAGCAATTAGCCAAGAGGAGAATAAAAATGAAGAACGTATTTGGCCGATTTTTTGCGCCGCCTGATATCGAAAAGTTGAAGCAAGGCGGGGATGTTCAGGGATTAGTAAGGGCTCTGAGCTATAAGGATAGCCCGGATATTCGTCGAGAAGCTGCATTAGCCTTAAAAGAAGTCAGAGATTCAAATGCCGTTTCACAGGCCATTGTGTCTTTGGTTAGTGATCTTGCGAGCCAGTCGGAATCAGTACGATGGAAAGCATCGAAGGCATTGGATGAAATCGAAAATGCTGGAGTTGCGGACCCGTTGATACCTCTTCTGACCGAAAAGGGCCAGAAGGGATTTGTCAGTCAGAACGAAATCAGAACAAAAGTAGCAGAGATGCTAGGGGGGATGAAAGACAGTCGTGCCTTAGATGGTTTACTCGGAGCATTAACTGTTTGGAATGGCAAACTTCGTTCCGCGATGGCAGAAGAGTTATGGACACCACTCTTATCTAAGATGGTCGCTGAATTAGTTCAGTCGAAATTTACTAAAAACTTCTTTCATTCAGAGGAATATGAAGAACCATTAATTGAAAGACTGGATTCCACCAAGAATGTAGAAATAGCAATAATTAATGCACTGGACACTATAGGGGACAATAAAATAATCGGATCGCTAGTTGATGCCTTACGTGTAGAAATTACAACTTACGGTCATATGCTAAATCTTGTATCTGGATTATATGGCGCGCTAGGTGGTTTTGAAATACCCAATGATTCTCTTTTTGTGCTTAGACATACGGAGAATGAAATAGATAAAGCAATGCGATCACAAACAGATCAAGTATGTCAAGCAATTGTAAATACACTTCTCAACTTTGATGAAGAGGGAAGAGAGCCTCTTGTTAAAACTTTGCAAGAAATTATTCGTGATGGTGATAAGTCTAAAGGCGTATCTAGTTCGTTTGTCAACCATGAGGCTGAAAAGTTGTTGAAGAAGATCTAGGTGTTAAGCATTGCGGACTAGAATCAAATGCAATGTTCGCCAGACCATCATTCCAAGTGCCGACGTGCAACTGAAGACAACGGCAAAAATCGGCGCGACAGCCGCGTTGAGAATCAACGCTCTCGTCACGACTGCCAGCGGCCCGGCGAACAAGAGGGCGAGCGCCGGTCTCCAAAATAATTTTGCGTTGGATGTGACTTCATCGTTAAAGAGTCCAAACCATGGAGCGATGAGGAACCACGCGCCGCACATTGGAATCAACGCGGCGGCCATGCGCGGAATGACAATGGAAGGGCTGGGCGACCCAGCCCCTTCGCCGTGTGTGGAGAATCCAATCAATGTGACGATGGCGAGGGTAATGATGTCGCCGAGGATGAGGATGTTTTTGTTTTTCATGGTTCGAATTTGTAGGGGCTGGGTTTATCCCTGCCCAGGGCGACCATAAAGGTCGCCCTTACGATTCTTCTTTTCTCGAAGCCGGGAACAACAACACTTCACGGATGGAATGTTTATTGGTCAACAGCATAGCGAGACGATCCACGCCCATGCCGAAGCCGCCGTTGGGCGGCATACCGTAACGCATGGCGCGCAGATAATCTTCATCGAGCGGATGTTTTTCTTCATCATCTTCAGCGTAATCGCGTGCCATATCCACGAAGCGTTGTTCCTGATCGAGCGGATCATTTAATTCGGTGAAGGCGTTGCATAATTCAAAACCCGCAACATAACCTTCAAAGCGTTCGACGGTTAATGGATCGCCGGGCTTGGGTTTGGCCAGCGGCGAAATGTCGCGCGGATAATCGTAGAGGAATGTCGGCTGGATCAGAGTCGGCTCGAGAAATTCGCTAAGCAGAAAGTCAATCAGTTTGCCGCGCGTTGCGTGCGGATCGGGAGTCTTGTTCGGATGTTTGGCGCGGATGGCTTTGAACAGATCATCGGCGGTCTTGTACTTGGCGATGTCAATGCCGCTGGCCTCGAGAATTCCCT
>Ga0172370_10003005_pt1 | contig 23745 bp, 18 predicted proteins | sample LakKiv5m_FD_114538 | JGI IMG/M metagenome (GOLD analysis project Ga0172370, IMG submission 114538) | Freshwater microbial communities from Kabuno Bay, South-Kivu, Congo - kab_022012_11.5m | ecosystem: Environmental > Aquatic > Freshwater > Lake | place: Democratic Republic of the Congo...
CTGGGCGATGAATACAGGAGGAGTAAGTCCGCTGAGCATAGCAGTGAGCATGAAGGTGCTGGAGTGATTTTGACCTCACCCTCGGTCCCTCTCCTTCGAGGAGAGGGATGCCAGATGGCAAGCACAGTTGATGGCAGTTTGCCTGCTCGCGGATGTCGTTCCCCCTCTCCTCGCAGGAGAGGGGGTTAGGGGGTGAGGTACTATTTCAAAATAATCTTCCTGTTCGCTGTCCCGCTTTCCGTTTTTACGTTTACTAAGTAAATCCCTTTTGCATTTGCAGACAAATCAATTTGTTGCGAATAGAAATCAGAGCCGCTCAGTTGCTTGTTATAAATCCGTTGCCCGGTGATGTCATACACCTCTATCTGTGCATCTCCGTTTTTATTCGGTAATAAATCAACCGTGAATTGTCCTTCAGCCGGATTGGGATATACATATACATCAGGCATAACATCGTTTTCTTCTATTGATAATCCGAAGCCGGTGGTGAAATGATATTTAAAACCGCTTCCGAAATCACCGCGGTAAGAAGCCGCGTTTCCGGCAAGGGTCCATTTGCTGTCGAAGTTTTCAATGGTTTGCGTAGAGGTAGCGCTTTTCAGGCGGATGTATCCTCCCTGTGTTCCCGCCCACCAGTCCATGCCGTCTTCGCCTTCATCAATCAATTCCAGCACAAAACAACCTATCGGAAGGTGAACGGTGTCTTTAATAGTGGTATTGGCTTGCATGTTATCACGCGAATACAGGATGTTTCCGTTATCGTCTTTCAGTGTCCATGAATTTTCATAAGGAGCATTATTTGTTTTTGTCCAGATAACAAAATCATAGTTCAGTATTTTAGGAATATTGAAAGCAGAGCGCAGGGTGTTATTGTTTGCATATTGGTCGGTGCTTCCGTTTGCATTGCTGATGCTTACTTCAAATTGTCCCTGTCCTCCGCTGATGCCTGTCCAGTCAAGCATACCCAATTGCACCTCTTCTGTTTCAAGGAAAGCAAGATTGCCTGTCCAGTGTTGTGTGGCAACGGTTCCTCCAACCACACCATAAGCGATGTCAAGTGAAGTAAGTGCACCTGTCCCGTTGTTTCTGATCATGATTTTTGGTCCCACGCAAATCGGGTTATCGCGATAATGTTCGTCTTTGTTGCTGGGCGAAATAATATCTTCCACTGCCGCATCTGATGTAAAATTAGTTGCTCCGTAAGAAATAATCTGCGACTCGAACACATAGTTTCCTGCCACACCGGATTGAATATCGTAATCTAATGTAATGGAATCACCGGGCGTAACATGGCTCGTTAGTTCTGTGTTATAAATATCAACCTTAGCTCCCGGACACCATGCAGAGCGGTCATAAAGCCAGGTCCCGCCCTGCGGATACAAAGGATTGGAAGCGCATTTTTTCCAGAGCAGGAATTGATTGACAGTTGTGCCATTCACTTTCACATAATGGTTTTTAGCACAAAATTCAGCACAGTTTTGCGAATCGTTTCCAAAGCCATGACCTGAAGCCGTTGATTTAAACCTGAAACCGGAAGCGGCAGGATTCATCAGGATACGTTTTGCGGTTACACGCTGGTCAAACGTGGGAAGTCCGAAATCTCCGTTCCATACATTTTCCACGCTTAATACTTCACGCGGAGGTGTTCCTTTTATAAATTCAAATTTCATATCTAATAATTCCTGCCAGTTGCCTGCACTCAGGTGAACTGAATCATGCAGTAATGGTTCATAATCTGAAACATCATATATCCAGGTGAAGCCTTCGTGCAAATCAAGTCCCAAGCCGTAGGGTGTTATAAAGCGCCCTATTTCATAACGGTTTATCACTTCAAACGGCACACCGTAATATTCCCAGGTGCTGAGAAAAAGCGTATCGTCAGGAGTTACAAGCGTTGAATCTGTTGCGTTTCCTTCGTTGTCAAAAGTATAGGTATAATAGGTTTCCCATGCCAGAATGCTGTCAGTGGCTACAAGCGGGTTCAGCGAATCAGCATAAACCAGTATTTGTATCTGCGGATTTTCGATGGTATCAATTACCAGCACAGAATCAATATGGCTCTGGTATTGGTTCTGCACCAAAACAATGTAAGGGCGTTGTTGAGTAGAAGAAAGATTACGGAAAATTTCAGAACCTGCAACCGTTTTTCGTAGCGGCAAACCGGCAAGTTCTCCGTCAAAACCGTTGCTGCTTGCGTCTGTTGCTGTTGTTCCGCTTGTTTCGCTGAAGGGATAATAAAAAATAAGTTCACTGAAATCAGGATGCGAACCGTCCACATCTTTATACATCCATTCCTGTATGGTGGCTGCATCCAATTCTTTGTTCCAGAAAGAAAATTCATCAATGTAACCGTCATAATTAAGATTGCCGGGAGCTGCAGAACCTATTTTGAAATTAGTTACTCCGGTCATGGTGCGTGTCATGCCGGTGCCGCTGTGAAACAATGTACCGTTCAGGTAAATTTTCATGCTTCCGGTTGCAGCGTTTTTGGTGAAAGCCCAGTGGTTCCATTTTCCTTCATATTGTGCGGGTTGTGCAGCCAGTTCAATGCGGTCGAACCCCGCAACGCTGCCGGCATCCCAGTAAATATTTCCATTGTCCCAGGGCAGGTGTACATTCAGCACCCTTTCATTTTGTGCATTGTATCCTTCAAAAATCATGTCAGCCTGGGGTTGAATGTCAGGGTCGCCATATTGCCAGAACATCACCGTAATAAAACTGTCTAACTCAGCAAAAGCAGCAGCAGGAACCTGCACATAATCGGGTCCTTCAAAGTCAAGATAGTTGTCGCGGCTACCTGACACCACACCCGAATACCATCCGGTGTTGTTACCAAGTACCGGGTTGGCAATACCTGAATTAATGTTATCAAATGAAAGATCAATAACAAGGTTTGAAACGCCATCCCAGTTGAAAGCGCTGAGCAAATTCAGTGTTATAATTCCGGTAGAGGAAACAGAAGTGTTCTGAAGATAAACCGTTTGGAATCCTGATGTTTCATACACCGCAGTCGTTAATGAATCCAGCGAAGAGTTTTTCATTCTTACCTGGAGGTTTTTCAGTTCGCTGCCCGGTGATACGAAGTTGAAACTTATCCCGGTGATGTTGCCTGCCGTAACACCAGCCGCCAACAGTTCAGCAGCTTTCCAGATGTATTGTGCGCGTGAATCAGATTGCGAAGAATTAAATGTTTCATCACCGGATGTTTGTGCAAGCCCGACAGCATGTTCGCTGGTGCTCAACGTATCTGTATAAACAATGTAATCCTGGAAGTGCGGAAAATAGCTGTAGGTAGGTGTATTCATAAAACTGAAAGTATCAGGACTTGTTCCTTCCACCGTAAAACTGGGTGCTGTATATAATATGGAATCCAAAACCCCGGTATGATCATACAGATAGTTATAAGTAAGATAATCCCACTCCCCGCAGGCAGGATTTTGCGCAGGATTGCATTTCAGTTTATAATACATCAGTATCTTTTCGTAGCTCTCCGTATCGGGAGGAAAAACAAACCAGGCATCCTGTGGCGAGCTAAACGTAAAGGTCTGCACCGTGATGGTGTCGTTTTGCTGCGCCTGTGCGAGAAAACAAGAAAAAGAAAGAGTAAAAAAGAGTAGAAGTTTTTTCATAAAAAAAGATTAGGGGTTGTAAAAGTAAGAAGTATTCTCGTCATTGCGAGGGAGGAACGACCGAAGCAATCTCATTTTCACCGCAGGAACCGGTTCGCAATGACGATACTTATTTCAGTAAGTGCAAATCATAAATATCATTCACCCGTTGTAGTTCGGGCAGCAGGAAATAATTTTTTCCATGTTCAATCAGTTCTTCCAGGGTGTCATCAAGCAAATTGTTACCTTTCCACAGTTTGCTTTCAAACAAGAACGGCAAAGGTTCTTTCATGCCGATAAGATAATAGCCGCCTTTCTTTTCAGGACCAATGCACACATCATACTTATTCAGGCTTTCAAAAGCTTTTTCAATGATCTCTTGTGTTAACTGCGGGCAATCGGCAGTTATATAAATCACCTTGCTCACTTCATTTTTATCCTGCAGGATATATTCATCAAAGGCATACTTTATTCTTTCATTCAGGCGTTTTATGATTGGATTTTCCGGTTCATATTTGTCCTTCGTCAGTGCGTTGATAAAATAAACACCGGGCGGGTTATAAATATGTTTTTCACCCTTAATGTTTTGGGCTATTAAAAGTGTATGAGTATGGAGTTTTTTATTGATTTCCTTTAATTTTTCTTCTCCCAGCGCCTGAGAGAGGCTGTTCTGCTCCTTGGTGTCATTCAGAAAAATAAGTAATATATCGTTTGTCATGTTGCAATTTTAAACAAACATCCGTAATCTCGAACTTTATTTTTATCGCTTGAACAAAACTTTCTGGTTAAAATTAATTGCAGGTCCGCTTGCGCGCAGGATTTATCTTAGATATTGCAGGTATCCTGCTGATAGTTTTGTTCTGCCTGCTACTGCTTCGTTGATTTCATTTTTTCCGGAAGCCACTTCTTTAACATGTTCAGCAGGTCGTTGGAAACAATAGGTTTCAGCAGGTAATCATCCATTGTTTTTGTTTCAGTATCTGAAGCGTTGAGGTCAACCATATTTCCGCTGAGCGCGATAATGGGTGGAATCTTATTGCCGTTTTTGCGAATGTGTGCAGCCGCAGCAAATCCATCCATTTCAGGCATCTGGATGTCCATGAAAATAATATCGTAAACCTTTTTCGCAACCGCTTCTGATGCTTCTTTCCCGTTGGAAGCCACATCCACTGTGCAGCCTGCTTTTTTCAGCATCATGGAAAAAGCGCGCTGATTAATCAGGTTGTCTTCGGCAAGTAACACGTTGCAATTATATGTTACTTCCTGCTTTCCTGTTGGAAGGTCTGCCTTTTTTTGTGGTTCCTTTTTACTGTGAGAGGGGGCTTTTTTTGTTTCCTCCTGTTTTGTTTCAGCTTCGGCAATCACATAAAACCAGAATGTGCTTCCTTTCCCCACTTTGCTTTCTACGCCAATTTCGCCACCCAGCAATTGCACTAATTTTCTTGAGATGGATAAACCTAAGCCCGTTCCTTCCATATCACGCGAGAAGGAAGATTCAATCTGGGAGAAATCTTTGAACAACTTCTTAATATCCGATGGTGCGATACCAACGCCTGTATCAGTAACAGAGAATTTCATCTTCAATGCTGTTCCTCTTTGTTCAGCTACTTCTGTTTTTATGGTAATGCTGCCTGCTGGTGTAAACTTAATGGCGTTACGGAGCAGGTTCACAATTACCTGCATCAGCCTTCTGCGGTCGGTGATGATGGTGCCCGGAACTGAACCTGTCTTTTCTGTTATTAAACTGATGTTCTTTTCCCCGGCAAGCGCTTTATAGGTTTTTATGATCTCATCAATCATCAGGTCCGGCTGAAAAGCCATGGGACTTAGGCGCATTTTTCCTGCCTCCAGTTTGCTCATATCAAGAATATCGTTTACGATGGAGCGGAGATTCTTTGAAGAGTTGAAAATGTTTTCTATAAACTCATGCTGTTCATTGTTAAGCTTTGTATCGAGCAGCAACTCCGACATGCTGAGAATACCGTTAAGCGGAGTGCGGATTTCATGGCTCATAGCTGCCAGGAACTCTGATTTGTATTTCAATGATTTTTCTGCCAGTTCCTTTTCCACCTGCAACTGGTCTTTTTGTTTCTGTTCGGTGATGTCAGTTACTGTACCCATATATCCTAAAAATTCATCTTCGTTATTTTTCAGCGGCACAGCATGTTCTATAACAAATTTTATTTTCCCTTCATTTGTTACAATACGATATTCCATATAAAACTCACCCTTATCTTTTTCTGCCTGCTGCCACTTTTCTTTCATCTTTAGCCTGTCTGCCGGGTGAATATTTTTCAACGGAGATTTGCTGTTAGCTTCAGGAAGATTTATTTCAAGTATGGAAAGCAATTTATCATTTACATAAACAAGTTTTCCGTTTTCATTATGCTGGTAAATACCCACAGGAGCAAGCGAAGTAAGTGTTCTGAATTTTTTCTCGTTCACCCGTGTATCATCTTCCGCTTTTTTACGTTCTGTAATATTTGACGACCAGATAGTAACTCCCTTTATTTCGCGTTTCTCATTATAAACAGGATTGTATTGTCTTTCAAACCAGAATTCTTTTCCATTTATTTCAACTGCTCTTTCGGTAAATACATTATTGCCCCTTAAAGCTTTTTCTATTTCATCAATACAACTCAGTTTGTTTTTTTCATGGATGCAGTCAGTGATATGATCTCCTTTCTTCAGTTCACGGTCAAACTGCATTTTTATCATGCGCGAAGCCGCCTGGTTGAAAGCGACAACTTTGAAATGGTTGTCAACCATGAAAAACAAATGGTTGGTGTTATTGAATATGGCGCGCAGGTTATTCTCAGAATCTGTGAGCGCTTTTTCAGCTAAACTTTTTTCAGTAACATTTGAAGCTATCAGCGCAACACCGTAAATAACACCTTGCGCATTTTTGACCCCATTATATTTAATATCATAATAAAAAGGCTTACCATTTAATTCTTTGTATCCGCCACTGGTGACGAAACCGCCTTTCAGCGCAATTTTTATGTTGCGCATAAATCTGAGTTTCTCGTTTTTATCAATAAAGTCGAGCAGGTTATCGCCCAGGTTTATTTTATGGTTATACAAACCATTGAACGTTTTGCGTGCAGCAGGATTAATTGCAATAACCCGGAAGTTGGGATTGATAAGAAAATACCCGTCAAGGCTGCTGTTGAATACGGCACGAAGATTTGATTCAGATTCGTTTAATGCTTTTTCGGCTTCTTTTTTCTCGCTGATATTAATATATGAATAAAGCACCCCGCTTACTTTCTGGTTCTCATCCACCATAGGTACAAAACTGGCTTCAATCCAGATGGTATCTCCTTTAGGGCTCTTGAGCGACTTCTCTGTTGTCAGTTTTCTACCTGTCAGCGCTTTATCAAAGTGCCTGATAAAAGAAGAGTTGTTTGCCTTATCAACATAATCCCAATAGCTTGTGTTCAGTTTAAGTGCTTTATTATAGAAGAAACGCATTCCCTTGTCGGCTGACTTATTAAACATCAGAACCCGGTAATCCTTGTCGAGCAGTATAAAGGATTTAGTTGTATTGTCAAGTATCAGCCTGAGGTAGGCTTCACTATCGTGAGATTTTAATGAGGTAGAATCTTTTTTTTCCGGCATGACTTTTTTAGCGAGAAACCGATACGAAAAAGAATAAAATAAGTTCCATTCCTAAAGTAACAGGTTTCAGGTTCTTAAAACTTACCAATGATTATCTTTACCGCATGACAAACATAGGCGAACTGTATCAGATTTTTCTCCGGCACCCTGTAATCTGCACCGACACCCGTAACATCATACCCGGTTCCATCTTTTTTGCTTTGAAAGGAGATAATTTTAACGCAAATAACTTTGCTGCCGATGCTGTTCAGAAAGGTTGTGCTTATGCAGTAATTGACGAAAATGAATATAAAGCAGGCGAGCGATTTCTCCTCGTTGAAAATGTACTGAAAACCTTGCAGGATTTAGCGGCATACCATCGGAAACAATTAAATATTCCCATTATCGGGATAACGGGAACCAACGGGAAAACAACTACCAAAGAACTGCTCTCTTCAGTACTGAAAGAAGAGTATAATTGCTTTGCCACAAAAGGGAATCTCAATAACCATATCGGTGTCCCTCTTTCCCTTTTATCATTGACAAAGGAGCACCAGATAGCAGTAATTGAAATGGGAGCCAGCAAACCCGGAGACATTGAAGAACTCTGTAACATTGCCTTTCCTGATTACGGAATAATTACCAACATAGGAAAGGCGCATCTTGAAGGCATGGGCGGAATAGAAGGCGTACTGAAAACAAAAACCGAATTATTCAGGCATATAAAAGCATCAGGCAAAATGGTTTTTGTGAACGCGGATGATGAATTATTACTGAAACAATCAGCCGGCATAGGAAGATATACTTATGGTACAAACGAAACGGCTGATGTAACCGGAGAAATAGTTTCGGAAGAAGCAGAACTGGTTGTGAAGTGGAAAACCAAGAAAGAAACCAGGGAAACTTCGGTTGCATCTCATTTACCCGGCACCTATAACTTCCCGAATATCCTTGCAGCGATTTGCATTGGGAATTATTTCGGTCTTTCTGCTGAGCAAATAAATAAAGGCATTGAAAATTATTTTCCGGCAAACAACCGTTCGCAGGTTGTTAAATCGGGGAGCAATACCATTATTATGGATGCTTATAATGCCAATCCTTCAAGTGTTCAGGCGGCACTGGAAAACTTTGACAGGATGAAAGCAGAAAAAAAAATAATCATCCTCGGAGAGATGCTTGAACTGGGCATAACCTCAACACATGAACATGAGCAAATCATGGAACTGGTGGGGGAAATGAATTTAGCTCAAACCTATTTTGTCGGGACAAACTTTCTTTTGCTGAAAGAAAAATATCCTCGCTATTCTTATTTCAAAGATGTGAACGAACTGTCCGCTTTCCTTAAAACAAACCCCATACAAAATGCAGTGATCCTGGTAAAAGGTTCAAGAGGCAATAAGCTCGAAAAACTGTCAGAGGTTTTAATTCAGCGACATTGATAAAAGACTGTTAAAAAACGTTAATCCCCTTTATAAGAGCCTGTTTTAGCAATACTTTTGTGTTTCCTCTGCTCCCTCTCCTTTGGAGAGGGCTGGGGTGAGGCTTCATGAACAAGACAATAATCAGAATTACAATTTTTTGCATGGCTGCCGCCCTCATAGGGCTGACTGCTGTGCAGGTCTATTGGATAAAGAACGCAATTATATTACGCGAAAAGCAGTTCAACCAGGCGGTGAGCGAAGCGCTTGGCAATGTTGCTTACAATTTCGAGAAACAGCGCGTAGCGAAACATATCTCCCGCCAGGTTGATATTCAAAACAGAAGGATGCAGCTCTTCCACAAGTTAGATTCAATTGGCGCTGCCAATACAATGAATTTAGACAGCCTGTATCAGTTTAATAACAGGATACAGAATATGGCTTTCTCAGGATCGGGAAATGATTTTGAATTTAATATCTCCGAGGAAGTGCTGGAAGACTCCAGCGGCTATTTATTAAAAAAAACACGGAACAGAACTTATGGACCCAAGGGATTTAAGGAGCCTCATGCAGCGGTAAACTCCAATGCAGAGGATGATCTGCTGCGGTCTATTCACAATAAAAGCAATCAATGGGTGGCTGAGAAATCACAGATACTTGACGACATCTTTAAAGAAATGCTTTCATTCAACGCTTTTGACCAGGAAGAAGGTTTAAACCCCGATATGCTTGATTCGCTCCTCGCTGATGAGTTGGCAGGCAAAGGAATTGCAACCGATTATTCATTTGCAGTGTTAGACCCGTTTAAGAATGTGATTTTTACAAAGGAGAAAGAAACAGGGAAAGAAGAATTTCTCAGGTCAGTACATAAGGTCAATCTTTTCCAGGGAAACATTTTCTCCAACCCGAATTATCTTTCTGTTTTTTTTCCCAACCGCCAGCAATATATCCTGAAAACATTGTGGGCAATGCTCCTTACTTCTGCCATGTTTATGCTTGTAATTATCTTTTCTTTTTCTTATACGGTTTCCACTGTTTTCAGGCAGAAGAAACTATCGGAAATAAAAAATGATTTCATCAACAACATGACGCATGAATTGAAAACACCTATCTCTACCATTTCACTTGCCTGCCAGGTGCTGGAAGATCATGAAGTGGAAAAAACTCCGGCTATGGTGGAGAATTACATCAACGTGATCAGCGAAGAAAACAAAAGGTTAGGCTTGGTAGTGGAGAGTGTGTTACAAACCGCTATTATTGATAAAGGTGAACTGAAACTGAAATCTGAAATAGTGGATATTCATGAGGTGATTGAGTCGCTGGTCAACAATATGAAAATTCAGGCTGATAAACTCGGAGGAGAAATTATAACAGACCTTAAAGCCGAGAAATGTGTCATTCATGCCGACAGGGTTCACATCATCAATGTAATTATGAACTTAGTTGATAATTCACTGAAGTATTGTGAAGTTAATCCATTAGTGAAGATTTCAACTAAGAGTTACAGTGAAGGCGTTTCCATTTCAGTTGAAGACAATGGAATTGGCATCAGCCATGAAAACCAGAAAAAGATATTTGATAAACTGTATCGTGTCCCCACCGGGAATATTCACAACGTAAAAGGATTTGGATTAGGACTTAGTTATGTGAAGGCGATAGTGGAAAAACATAACGGAACAATAAACCTTGTGAGCGAAACCGGCAAAGGCAGCAGGTTTGATATTTTCTTACCTTATTAAATAATAAAAATCATGCAAAACCAAACCCCATCCCTCCAGGTTCTTTTAGTTGAAGACGATCCGAATCTCGGAATGTTGTTAAAAGAATATCTTAACGCGAAAGGCTACGAAACAACACTTGCCGTAAACGGAAAAAAAGGCTATGAAGCTTTTGCAAAAGGAGCTTTCCAGCTTTGCATCCTTGATATTATGATGCCGGTAAAAGACGGGTTTACGCTTGCAGAAGAAATAAGAAGGACAGACAAAAACATTCCCATTATTTTCCTCACGGCAAAATCAATGAAGGATGACCGCATCAATGGGTTTAAGAAAGGAGGAGATGATTACATCACCAAACCGTTCAGCATGGACGAACTGATGCTGCGCATAAAAGCGATTTTAAGAAGAGTAAACCCCGAAGCGGTGAGCAGCGAACCCGAACGCATAACACATCATATCGGGAACCTTCACTTTGATTTTACACACCAGGTGCTGGAAGGAAAAGATTACAGCCAGAAACTTACCACCAAAGAATCCGCGTTGCTTAACATGCTTTGCGAAAATAAAAATGATGTGCTCGAACGTTCCTTTGCTTTAAACAAAGTTTGGGGCGATGATAATTATTTCAATTCGCGCAGCATGGATGTGTATATAGCCAAACTCCGCAAATATCTTTCTGCCGACCCGAAAATAGAATTGGTGAATGTGCATGGAAAAGGTTTTAAACTGATAGCCTGAACATTCTGCCGGACGGGTAGAATCCAATTTATTATCTTTGTAAAACCTAAATCAATTTGCAATGAGCACTAAAGAATTAAAAACAGAAATACACAAAGTAATTGATACTGTTCCCGATGATTTGCTCAACGATATTCTTGACTATTTAAAAACCATTCAGTCTAAATCTGCTGATACAGTTACCTTATCTCACGAACTCAGTCTGATTATTAAAGAGGATAAAGAACTTCTTGAAAAACTTGCTCAATGATTACTATCAATGAGGTTTTTAAGTATTCATGAAATTCTTGTAGAAAAGTTCTCATGCTGAGCGGAAATTGTATTTCCGCTATTATTCTTTAACGAACATTTTGCTCAGCCGGGGTTTTTCTATTTTACAGCGTGATGTAGTTCGCTTTTCTCTAAACGAGTTGCAATGTATTCTTTTAATTCTTCAAAAGACATTCCTTTTGTTTCAGCGCTTATTTTATCACGGATGTCGCGCATCATTTTTACAGCATCAAACCCTTTTGGCTGACGGGAATGCTTTTTCTTTTTTTTCTTATTATTCGCTTTCATAGTGCAAAAGATCTTTAGGGCTACGGATTTCCAACAAGTGATAACCCAAGCGCAAATTTACGGAATTATACCCTTTGATTCTATCCAGGTTTACAATGTGTCTGAAATTCCAACTCGCTAACACATCTGCTTTGCATACAGTTGCCATAGCAATATGACGGCAATCGGTAATACTGGTTTCGCCAACAACTTTTTCGTAAACGTAAGTGTCGGCAAGCTTTACAACTTCTTCGGTAATCGAAACATACTCGTATATAGAAGTCGGAAATTTTGAAAGTAATTCACGAACCCGTTGTGGTGCATTGGTAAGTTCCAACTCAAGAATGTCGGAAAGAATGAAAGCAATTTCCCTGTTTTTGAGCCGCCCGAATAATGCCCGGGTATCGTCTTTAAATTTTTCATCGTAGTAGCCGCCAATAACGGAAGTGTCTATATAAATGCGTTGTTTCATTGGTGATGCGAAGGTAAGAAATTTAGAAGGAATTTGTATTTGAGCTATTATTCTTTACGGCATTTTAAATGCCGTGATGTTCCGAGCGGCAAAACATTTGCCGCTCAGCTTTAACGAACATACTGCTCAGCCGGGGCAGGGGTTATCTCACATCCTCGCTTGCTGGAATCGCTCAATTAATTTCACACTGTTCCCAATGTGAATGAAGATAGTCATAATAATGTCTTATATGAGCTTGATGTTCCTTAGAAAAGTCTTGATTATATAGTCCAATAAAACAGCCATTAAGCGCCAACACAGCAAATAATGCTGCTAGACTAAAAATCAAGTTTTTAAAATTAGCTTCTGCAAACTTTGCGTTCCTGTTATGTTTGACCGTATTATAAGATTTATACCAGAATAATGTATCATTATCTTCCCAATCTTTGAATGGTTCTATTACAGCCAATGAAGGCTGCCAATAATGTAAAGTGATTTTATTGTAATTTTTAGGGTCATACAAAGTTTTATAATCTTTAATTGTGAGCTTTTGAGGTGAATTTGAATATCCTTTTTCAATAAGCATATCTTTACATACACTTTCAAATTCTGTACATACTCTTAAATACAGTTCGTATATTCTATGTGAATAAGTTTGCAAATTGTTTTCTACCGGCTCAACATATTCTAATATTACCTTCAAATCAGATAACATCAATATAAATGCTGTTTTATAAGATTTCTTATCCATTATAAATAGTGTTCTTCGTCATGTAATTGCTCTTGTTTAATTGCCCTTTCAGTATACTCAAGCATTTTCAAAGCCCAATCTTTTACTTTAGGAATATGATGATTTTTTAAATCTTCTAATAATTTTTTCTGGGTAACATAATATGGTACACTTGAGCCAATGGAACCAAATGATGCCATATTGGAAGACAACTCACTCAAAACTTTTTCATTATTACCATATAGATTAATAATGTCTTTAGAAAATGGATGCCATTTTATTTCATCTCCTTCTCTTACACTTAGAGGCATAATATGGGCCATTCTTACTGGAGCTATATCAGGATAGTTATTACACCAATCTAAAATGATTTTATAGTTTTCTCGATTTCTAAATATTATGCCTTCACTATTTTCATGAAAACTATTTCTACTTCCTATTATATGTTCTAAATGAAAAAAAGTCAAATAATCACCAATAACTCCTTCACCCAAATATTTCCAAATTACTTCAAAATATTTATTACAAAGATTCATAACCACATTAGAAATATAAGTATCATGGGAATAATTTAAATTTCTTTGGGAACATACTTCAATAATTTGTTTAGTAATTGCTATGGCAAATTCATCATCATTTTCCTTAATTAATATTTTATCAATCGTTTCTGACCAATGAAAATATTCTATACTATTTGAATCATCATTTCCAATTAGCATATTGGAATTAATGATTAATGATTTAAAAAAATACTTGGTTGCTTCCCATTTATTCTCGTCTCCATAAACATACATGTATAAGAGTGATAAGGCTGTCCATTCCCCAGTATTGCCATAATTGCTGACTCTATCACAAAGAATAATTACTTCTTCATTTGATAATTTATTTAAAGACCTTCCGTATTGAAAATTTCTAAATTGTGTTATTGAATATTCATGTTTATCTATTAAAACAAAAAGTTTTTTAATGTCGTTTAAAGATGGTGACAATACCCTTGTCAGATAAAAAGAATTTTGTCTTAAGTTATCATCCTCAATAAATTTATCTATTGTTTTTTCAAATAGTTCTCTATTATTCGCTCCAACTAATAAACCAGCAATAAACTCAGCGTTTTGATTTTTTTGATTTATCGTTTTTAATTGTTCGATTGTTAAGTTTATAAGTTGTTCTTTATCTTCGGATAACTCGATAATTTTTTTACCAAAATTAAAAGCTTGTCTTTGTTCATCTATTAATAGGTCTTGAATATAATCTCTCCATGGAATACCCTCATCTATTATTTTTTGTGCAAATGCTTCAGCATTAAGTTTTGGCTTATCGATGTAATTACCATCTTGATCTTTTTCATAAGAATCCCATTCAGGTTTAGATACTTTAAATAGTAATTGATTTTTTATATCAGCAGGAGTAAGTTCTGTAATAAGAACATTGATCTCCTCTATTATTTCAGGATGCAAATGTTTCTCATAACTTAAAGCTCTTTTAAGATTATTTAGTGCTTCTGGCCATACAATTCCTTTAGCTTTATTAATCGTTTTTATAGAATTTACTAGAATTTTATATTCTCCATCCCGTATTAATGTTCTGCATGCTTGAGCAATAATTACTTTTGATGGATTGCTATGAATACTATCAGAACAAGCTATTTTAGTTAATTCTTCAATAATAAAATTCCAATACTCAATTACTTCAGACCAAGATGGATCATTGTCTTTTAATGATATGCTACTTCCTTGGTTCTCTGCACCAGTCATCCGAGTAAAATGGTCATTACTTAAACCTCTTCCCATCGCATTAACAGCTAATTTGGTGTAATCATCATTATTTTTAGCTAATGCCCACTTAATTATTTCCATTCGCGATAATAATAAAGCCTCTGTACCAGGTAATCGAATTTGAAATAAATGCAAAAATTGACCTGTTGCATTATTTGACCATGTTTCATTTTCAGCAACCGCAAAATCACACATTATTTTTGCAGCATCAGCAAATGTTCTTTTATCAAAACATAATTTTTCAAGTGTCCAAATAATATTGCGTCTACCTTCATCTATTTTTAAAAGTTCTGCTTTACTTTTAGAAGAAAATAAACGAATAAAATTTTGAGAAACTGCCACTGGATTCACTTCAACAAATGAGCGGAAGAGGCGTGAACCCAATTCAGTATTTAAAACTTCCGCATTATCGAAAGGGCTTTTATCGCCCACAATTTTTTCAATTATTGAAACGGCTTTATCATTATAACCAAGATATTTCATTTGCTCAGCTAAAGCATCAGATAAATTTTTTCTATGTGGTTCTGAAAGATTAGAAATATTTTGAATAATTTTTATAAGCCTTTCTGGTGTACAAGGTTCAAGCCATTCTTGAGCTAAAGACATAGCTAATGGGAAGGGCCTCATTCCTATAAGACGGCCTTTTCTTTCAAAAATTTCTCGTTTTAAAAAATGATTACATACTTCATCAAATTCATTTATAAGTACTGGGTCACTCCCATCCAAAAGTGTAATATCCTTATCCTTAGCAATAAATTCCATTTGTGACCTAAGATCATCTTCAATTCCAAAGTAATTAAAAATTGAACAACTTTTTAATATAGTTCTACATCGTACATCCTGACCCTTTTCTCCTAGCAATTTATCCAATAACTCTTTGTCGTCTAATTTTCCAATAAACTTTTCTCCTTTTTTAACATTGTCTCCAATTAGCACTGCCATTAATGGAATACCTTGGGAAAATTGTTTGATCTTTTCTATGTTTTCTTTACCAATCATAGAAAAGTCACTATTTAAAATATCACTTACTATAGAAGATAAATCCTCCTTTTTTATAACTATATAATTTACATTATTAATCTTATCTTGTTTAATCTCTTCTGGATTAGAATCTAAAGTAATTAGTGATATTATATTTTCTTTATGATTAATAAAACTTAGAAGATCTCTATGTTGCGATATAGAGCAATTATCTAAGATAACTATTCTATCTTCTCGTTTTTTCTGGATTAATTTAAAAACTGCTTGAAAATCTGCTGATGGATTCAGATTGCAGTTAATATATAATACTCTACTTGATATTAAGTTGAAATCTACATCATTTTCTTTCGGTCTGAAAATTTCCAATAAAATTCTAGTTTTTCCCAAGCCGGAAAGCCCTAAAAGACGAATGCTTTCTTTAGGCTTTAATATATTTTTTAAAATAATTTCCCTGATTTCTTCTATCTTATCATTAGAAAAGAAGCTTTGTGAGATTGATTGACTATTTTCCCAATCAGTCCATGTATTAAGCGGTTTATATTTATCCCTTTGATGTTGTAAAGCATATTTAGTAGTTAATTCAAGTGCACTCCTTAAATCATTAATCAAAGCTTCCTGAACTTTATCTTTATTACTCGTTTTCTTACAATAATCATATTCTATAGGAAATCTTAAATGACGCAAATCAAAAGGTATATTGTCTGGATTTTCATTCGGTGAGCCATATGCGTTATTCAATACATGTATTATTTTTTCTGGACCGAGTGCATTCAAAGCAATTCCATGTTCATTAATTACATTATTATTTTGGAAAGGCTTAAATTTATCTCCTAATAAGTTCGTTATAAACTTACTTAGTTTAGAAACTTGATTAACTACGGATAAGTCTGCTATAAATATATCACAATTTGGTATTCTCTCATCTGTTATTTTGGAAGCAACTGGTGGCGAACCAGGCTCTCCTCTTATACCTTCCTGTATTTCAAATTTAACATCTTTAAATGTTGGCTTTTGCTGAAGTTTTTTAATTGCCTTTTCAATGCAGCTATATATAAAGCTTTTATTAAATTTAGTATCAGTAGTAGTTTGCCAAGAATAAAATATTGTAATATTCATAGGATAGGAATTTAATTATTAAGTAGAAAATATCGAGCTTCATAGTGCAATTCACTTACCCCTATTCCCCATTGCTCGCAATCAACAGGTTTGTTGAGCAAAAGAAAAACATTTTTTATTAGAAAGCAAATTTTGATGAAAAAATCAACGGTCAATGGTTCACAGTCAACGGTCAATAGTTGCTAATAATAAAGAGAACCGGCAGGTTCCAGGTAAAACCTGCCAGGTCTTACCCCCCCTTCATTTCTTCCCCCTCCTCTGCTCATACACCATCTTCTCCAGCCTGCGCGACATGCTTAGAATTTCGTTGGTAAAAAAATGTTTGAATTCTTTCAGTTGTTCGGGTTCAAGGTTGGCTATTTCCGGGTAAACTTCAAAAGCTGTTTCACGCAGTTTTTGTTGAGCGGTTTGGCAAAACTTTCGGTCGCGGTGGGTTGCTCGTTTCATATCACCAACCCCTTCCGATAATTTATTGAAAACCTGTGCTGCCTGCTGTTGATGTTTCACCTGCTCACCGGTTGACATGCGGCTTAAATTTTTCTCCTGTTCAAATACTTTATCAATCCAGGGGCGGCTTTGCATGTATTCGTCAAGATATACATACAACTGTTTAACTGCTTCTTCGCCTATCGCTTCCAATGTCTGCGGTTCGGCAGGTCCCCATAAATCAAGACTACTATGGGTTTTGGTATAGTAATCATAAAAGTCGCGGTGCGTATCGTACGTCCAGCGCACTACTGTGCTTAAATCTTCAAAAAATTTTACATTCAGTTGTTCAGGCTCTGTGAAATGTATTTCGAAATAAAAGTAGATGATGTCATCATCCATGTCGTGGGGTTTGTAGCTGATATTGCTAATGCTGAATTTCATGGGTGCTGAATTTTAAAGAACAAATGTAGTGAAGCATAGCGAAATCTTGAATTTCTCCCTTCCCCTGCATCTTATAGCACCCCCCCATCCCCCATTCTCCCTAAACAAAATTCCCCAACCCCTAAACCCATATTAATAACTCCTAAACAAAAAGTACCAATCCCTAAACCCATAGTGATAATCCCGTAAAAGATTGCAATAACCCCTAAACGTATAATAACAATCCCTAAATCCTTTCCTCTCAGTCCTCAATTCTCCAAACCGGTTCCTAAGTTATCTGCTCCGGTTCCTAAACCCTCCAAACTCATTCCTAAACGCTCCAAACCGGTTCCTAAACCCTCCCCATCCATTCCTAAACTCTCCAAACTTATTCCTAAACTCTCCAAACCGGTTCCTAAGTTATCTGCTCCAGTTCCTAAACCCTCCCCATCCATTCCTAAACCCTCCAAACTCATTCTTAAACTGTCCAAATCCATTCCTAAACTCCCTGCATCAATCCCTAAATCACCCCAAAATAACCATTAGAAGTAGTTTTTATATGCTGAATAACAAACAGTTAATAATGCATTATCGAAGGGCTATAAAGGAATAACGAACATTTTGTAATTTTAAAATCAAACATTAATCAAGCCCTATCACAAACAAGCCGTCCTTCCTCCATCCACAGGTAAATTAATTCCTGTAATATATCCCGCAGCAGGAGTTGCGAGGAAAGCAGCGGCAGCAGCAATTTCTTCAGCAGCGGCAAAACGTTTGGCAGGAATTTCATGTTGCATCTCCGTTTTCACAGCTTCTTTGTTAACACCATTTTTTTCTGCACGTTTTTCAATAATAGTTTGAAGGCGCGAAGTTTCAGTAGCTCCCGGCAATACATTGTTTACCGTAATTCCGAAAGGAGCAAGTTCCGCAGAAAGTGTTTTTGACCAGTTGGCAACTGCGCCACGCACGGTATTTGAAACGCCCAATCCCGGAATAGGTTGTTTCACAGAGGTGGAAATGATATTGATGATTCTGCCGTAACCCGCTTCTTTCATTCCTGGCGTTACCGCCTGCGCCAATACCTGGTTACATAACAAATGATTGGTAAACGCCTGCACAAATTCATCTAATGAAGCGTCAATTGCTTTCCCTGATGGCGGTCCGCCTGTGTTATTAATAAGAATATGAACCGTTCCGTTTTCTTTTATCCAGGCTTCCACTTTCTCTTTCAACATTTGGGGATGTGAGAAATCAACACAGATGTAACCGTGCTTCTGACCTTTCGGGGTTATTAATTCCGAAAGTGTTTGTTTTAGTTTTTCTTCATGGCGGGCAATTAAAATTACCTGCGCGCCAAGCGCTGAAAGCTCTATGGCTGTTGCTTTTCCGATACCCTGCGTGCTTCCGCATACAAAGGCTGTTTTATTTTCAAGGTTTAAATTCATTCTGCAGGGACGAGGCAAAATTAATTCTTATTATGGAATTTCTTTACTTTGTCTTGCCTTAAGCAAGATAAACTAAATTTTTAGTCATGAATATCAGACGCCCCTTTAACCTAAAAAAATGGATTGATGAAAACCGTCATCTCCTGAAACCACCCATTGCCAACAAAAATCTTTATCCCGAAGGCACGGATTATATTGTAATGATTGTTGGCGGACCAAACGCCCGTAAAGATTATCATTACAACGAAACCGAAGAATTGTTTTATCAGTTGGAAGGTGAAATCAATGTCAGGATACAGGAAGACGGTAAACCTGTTGACATCATACTGGGACCGGGTGATATGTTTTTATGTCCGCCCAAAACACCGCACTCACCCGGAAGAACAGCAGGTTCCATAGGATTGGTGATTGAACGTGTGAGACAGGGAAAAGGATTTAATGACGGCTTGTTATGGTTTTGTGAAAAATGTAATAACAAGTTACACGAAACGTATTTTGAATTGCAGGATATAGAGAATGATTTTCTTTCGCGCTTTAAAGAATATTACAGTTCGGAAGAAATGCGCACCTGCAAAAAATGTGGTTATGTAATGGAAACTGATCCTCGGTTTTTTTAATGTATGCTGACGATTGATATCCATACTCACATCCTTCCCGAAAACATTCCTGACTACGAAAAGAAATTCGGATACAGTGGTTTTGTAAAATTAGAACATCATCAGCCTTGTTGTGCGCGGATGATAAAAGACGGCAAGCTCTTCCGCGAGATTGAAGACAATTGCTGGAGCGCTGAAAAGCGTATGCAGGAATGTGACCATCATCATGTGGATGTGCAGGTTCTTTCTACTGTTCCGGTGATGTTTTCTTATTGGGCAAAACCGAATGACGCACTTGAACTTTCTCAATTCCTGAATGACCACATTGCTGAGATTGTTCATCGTTATCCTAAACGTTTCATTGGGTTGGGAACGGTTCCTTTACAATCGCCTGAACTTGCGATTAAAGAATTAGAGAGATGTATGAAGATTGGTTTGAGAGGCGTACAGATTGGTTCACACGTGAATGAATGGAACCTTGACGCCCCTGAATTACTTGATTTTTTTAAAGCAGCGGAAAAATTACAGGCTTCTGTTTTTGTTCATCCCTGGGAAATGATGGGACAGGAGAAGATGCAGAAATACTGGTTGCCCTGGTTAGTGGGCATGCCTGCAGAAACATCACGTGCTGTTTGCTCCATGATTTTTGGAGGGGTGTTTGAAAAATGTCCTGACCTGAGGGTTGCCTTTGCGCATGGCGGAGGTTCTTTCCCGGCAACCATCGGAAGAATAGAACATGGTTTTAATTGTCGTCCTGATTTAGTGGCGATTGACAACAAAGTAAATCCGCGTGAATACCTTGGAAAGTTCTGGCTTGATTCATTGGTTCATGATGAAGAAATGTTGCGGTACATTATTAAACTCTTCGGCTCAGAAAAAATTGCGATGGGTTCTGACTATCCTTTTCCGCTGGGAGAAAATGAGCCGGGGAAATTAATCCGCAGCATGAATTTCGATAAGCAGACAACTGAAAATCTGTTGCATGGTTCAGCGCTTAAATGGCTTGATCTGGAAGCACACATTTTTAACTTTTAGTATTCTCCTTGTGTTCACGATAAAGCTGTTTTATTATTCCATCAGCCAAACCTATTTTCGGGACATAAATCCTGTTGCTGCCACACCATTGCATGATGTTAATAAAAATTTCTGATGCAGGAATAATAACATCCGCACGGTCGGGGTTCATGTCTAAAAGTTTGATACGGTCTTCCAGCGAATAAGACTTCACTAATTTATAAACCCTTGTCACCTGCCCGATGGTGAGCGATGCATTGCTTTTGGTTTTCAAACCACTGAGTTTGTAAATTTTATTGATGTTTCCTCCTGAACCAATCAGGTAAAGCGGCTTCTGTTTTGAGGTTATCTTTTTCACCCATCTTTTCAGTTCGTTCACATCTTCCTTTTTTACAATGCCTTTCAGTTGCCGTACTGCTCCAACATTAAAAGAACGTGAAGCCACCAATTTGTTATTGGCAAACAAGGTAAGTTCAGTGCTTCCTCCGCCCACATCAACATAGAGGTAAGAATTTTTGTGGTCTAATTTTTCTTCAACATGCGTTGAATAAATAATTCCCGCTTCTTCTTTTCCGTCAATCACTTCAATTTTTATCCCGGTTTCTTTTTTTATTTTTTTCACCACAGCCGCGCTGTTTTTCGCTTCGCGCATGGCGCTGGTTGCGCAGGCACGGTAAGAAATAATGCCGGTAGCTTCCATCAGGTATTTGAATGACTTGATGGCAAGCAACAAGGTCCTGATTTTCTTTGCGCTGAGTTTTTTCTCCGAAAAGGCTTCCTCTCCCAATCTCACGGGAACACGAATCAGCGTTGTTTTCCTGAAGGAAGGCGCTTTGCCGTTCTCAATCACATTCATCAATAGCAGGCGCATGGCGTTGGAACCAATATCAATTGCTGCGAATGTGAGAATTTTCAATGCGTAACTATTTTCTGCAAAAATGAATTATAAAAAAGATGAATCAACCCAATGTTGAAAAGTATTGAAAATTGTATGCGTGATTTTTAACACAGAGAACACAGAGTAAACAGGGTTGCACGGAGTAAATAATTTCTCTGTGTTACTCATAAATCGCTGTGAACCCTGTGTTGAATAAAATTAATTTTTTCCGTGTTTTTCTTTCAGGTAATTATAGAACGCAACCTGGGGACGGATTTTTATTTTGCTGTTGTTGCGCTTGTAGCGGTTTAACTGTAACTCATCAATGATACGGGTTTTCACATTCCCGTTTAACTGAATATTCAGCATGGTACGGAGTTCCTGTTGTAATTCTTTGGCGTAAACCGGGCAGGTAACTTCCACGCGGTAATCAAGATTTCTTGTCATCCAGTCGGCAGAAGAAAAATAATACAACTCTTTGCCTCCGTTGCAGAAAACAAAAATGCGCGAGTGTTCAAGGTAGCGGTCAACAATACTTACGGCTTCAATATTTTCACTCATACCTTTAATTCCCGGTATCAGTGAACAAACGCCACGTATAATCAGGTTTATTTTCACCCCGGCTTTGCTTGCCTGGTAAATCTTTTTTATAAGCTCCACATCCACCAGGTTGTTCATCTTTAAAATCATGTAAGCAGGTTTCCCCGCCCTGGCATTTTTTATTTCTTTATTGATAAGAGCAATCATCTTTTTCCGCATGGAATAAGGCGAAACAACGAGGTGGTCATACTTATGCAGGTGAAAATTATTTTCAAAAAAATCGAAAAGCTTGTTTACTTCAGAAGTTATTTCCTTTTGCGATGTGAACAGGCTGTGGTCACAATAAATAGCAGCCGTTTCTTCGTTATAATTGCCTGTGCCCACACTTGCGTAATTCACAATTTTCCCGCCTTCTCTTCTTTTGATGAGGCATAATTTGCTATGCACCTTTAATCCAGGCACACCGTAAATCACTTTCACTCCTTCTTCCTGCAAGGCATTGCTCCATTGAATATTCGCCTCTTCATCAAAACGCGCCTGAATTTCCATCACTACCGTAACCTCTTTCCCGTTTTTAACAGCGCTTATCAATGCGTTGATGACGTTTGATTTTTTTGCAAGCCTGTAGGCTGTTATTTTTATTGAAACCACATGGGGATCAATGGCGGCTTCGCGCAGCAGGTCAATGAAATGGCTGAAACTCTGGTAAGGATAATGTAACAGGATATCACGCTTTTTCAGTACACTGAGAATGCTTGCAGTAGGATTGAGGTAACGATTGGGGACAGGTGGTGAAGGAAGATACTCCAGTTGTTTTCCGTCCACATTCGGAAAACTGATGAAGTCCTTAAAATTATGATAACGTCCGCCCGGAATAAGATTGTCTTCATTATCAAATTTCATGCTTTTGGTAATGAAATCAACTAACTGGCGCGGCATGGTCTGGTCATAAACAAACCGCACAGGCTCGCCTCTTTTCCTTTGTTTCAGGCTGCCTGATATTTTTTCAACCAAGCTTCGCGAAAGGTCATTGTCTATATCCAGTTCGGCATCACGTGTAATTTTGATGGTGAAAGCTTTATCGAACTTCAGTTTCAGCACCTCAAATATTTCCTGCATGCAAAAGCGGATAACATCATCCAGCAATATAATATACTTCTTCACGTCTTTTTCAGGCAATACTATAAAGCGCGAGTGGATGGATACCGGAATTTCAATAAGTGAAAACGGTTTATTTACACTCTTCCTTCCGACAAACTTTACGGCAAGATAAATTGATTTTTCACGCAGGTAAGGAAAATCAGAAGGCTTGTAAAGCATTACGGGAACAAGTGTAGGACGTATCTTCTGATGAAAAAATTCTTTCACAAATATTCCCTGTTCCTTTGACAGCTGTTTTTCATTCAGGATAAAAATGTTTTCCTTTTCTAATTCTGCAAGTATGTCCTGGTAAATTTCAAGTGAGCGTTCCTGGTGGTGCAAAACAATTTCATGAATCTGGTTCAATAGCCTTTTGGGTTTGGCGCCCAACAATTCTTTTGCACTCTTGCCGAAATTAAGAACGCGCTTGATGGTAGCCACACGTACACGGAAAAACTCGTCAAGGTTGTTTGAAAAAATACCGAGAAACCTGATGCGTTGAACCAGGGGAACATTTTTGTCGCCTGCTTCCTGCAGAACCCGTTCGTTAAATGAAAGCCAGCTTATTTCCCTGTTTATTATTTCCTTCTCACGTTTCATTTCTCAGCAGCA
>Ga0172370_10003008_pt1 | contig 23739 bp, 32 predicted proteins | sample LakKiv5m_FD_114538 | JGI IMG/M metagenome (GOLD analysis project Ga0172370, IMG submission 114538) | Freshwater microbial communities from Kabuno Bay, South-Kivu, Congo - kab_022012_11.5m | ecosystem: Environmental > Aquatic > Freshwater > Lake | place: Democratic Republic of the Congo...
CGTTCGCATCCACCAAGCAAATTCCCGCCAAGGTTCTTCCCATACTAAAAATCGCGGAGAAGTATCCGGTGGCGGTAAGAAGCCGTGGAAGCAAAAAGGCACCGGTCGCGCCAGAGTCGGCAGTACCCGTAGCCCAATTTGGCGTCATGGTGGCGTGACTTTTGGTCCAAGAAGCAACCGCAATTGGGAATTAAAGCTAAACAAGAAAGCTAAAACCCAAGCGTTGTTTATGTCTTTGTCCGACAAGGTTAAAGAAAATCAGTTTATCGTCCTTGACCAGATTACATTTGATAAAGTTAAAACTAAAGAATTTGTAAAAATTTTGGCAGATTTACACAAAGGCATTAAAACCATCGGTAAAAAACAACTGTTTATTACTCCGAAAAAAGACAGCAAGTTAGCCCGCAGTAGCAGTAACTTGGCTTCGGTTACCGTCGTATTGGCGAACAGTTTGAATTTAGTTGATGTTTTAAAAGCCGACAGTATTGTTGTTTTAAAAGACAGTTTACCGGTCGTAGAAAAGACTTATTTAAAAACTAAAAATCCGATTATCAGCAAGTAGTAAGTTATTTATAATCAAGTAATATGGCTATTTTTTCCAAAAAAACTGAAAGTGTGAAAGAGGATGTTGCTTCGGCGGCACCGGCTGCTTTGGCGGATATAAAAATTCCCAGCGTCCTAGTTCAGCCCAGAATTTCTGAAAAAGCCGGCCATTTAACTTCTTTGAATAAGTATGTATTTAAAGTAAAACCTCAGGCAAATAAGATTGAAGTAAAAAAGGCCATTGAAACTTTTTATAAAGTTAAAGTTTTACAGGTAAATATGATACGAAACCAGGGTAAGAACAGGAATTTTGGCAGGACTTCGGGAAAGACTTCGGGCTTTAAAAAGGCCATTGTTACTTTAAAAAAAGGCGACAAGATTGAAGGACTAACAGACGTGATCTAAATAAGCTCATCAAGTTTATAATGTTATCAAGTCCATCAAGAAAAGCACTAAACTTTATAACTTTACAAACTTTATAACATGATAAACTATTTTATATGGCGGTAAAACTCTACAAACCAACATCTCCCGGACGGCGCATTCATAGTGTGATCGATTATTCGGTATTGAATAAAAAAGTTAAGACTCCTAAGTCTTTGACTTTCGGCAAGACAAAAGCCGCCGGCAGAAATAACAGCGGTAAAATTACCGTTCGCCATCAAGGCGGGGGTTTTAGAAGAGTAATTAGAACCGTAGACTTTTCCCGTAAAGAAAAAATGAACATTCCGGCCGTTGTGCAAACCGTTGAATATGATCCGACCAGAACAGCTTTTATTTCGCTTTTAGCTTACAAAGACGGTGCCAAGCGTTACGTTTTAACTCCGCAAGGGTTGAAAGTTGGCGACAAAATTATGTATAGTGAAACGGCCGAAATTTTACCGGGTAACCGTTTGGCATTAAAAAATATTCCTGTTGGAACTTTTGTTCACGATATCGAAATTGCACCGGGCCAAGGGGGCAGAATTGCCAGAAGCGCCGGAGCATATGCGACCCTGCAAACAGTGGAAGCCGGATACGCTTTGTTAAAACTTCCTTCTGGGGAAATTCGTAAAGTCAGGGAAACCTGTCTTGCAAGCGTGGGTCAGTTGGCTAATGCGGATTGGATGAATGTTCGCATCGGCAAGGCCGGGCGCATGCGCTTAATGGGTTGGCGGCCAAGTGTTCGCGGAAAAGTTATGAACCCGGTAGACCACCCACATGGCGGTGGAGAAGGCCATAACCCGATTGGTATGAAATATCCAAAAACCCCTTGGGGCAAGCATGCATTAGGAATAAAGACCCGCATTAAGAAGAAGTACAGCAATAAAATGATAATTAAACGAAGAAGCAAGTAAAATATTTTAGATTGAAGATTGCAGATTTTAGAATCACTGCAGTAACAAATCTCAAATCCTAAATCATAAATCTTAAATTGTTATGTCTAGATCACTAAAAAAAGGACCATACGTAGACCCGAGAGTGGTAAAGAAAGTTTTAAACGGCAAAGCCGGCAAAGACCAGATTAAAACCTGGTCAAGAGCCTGCACTATTGCTCCGGAATTTGTGGGTTTTACGTTTCTGGTGCATAATGGCCGAGTTCATGTTCCGGTATTTGTTACCGAAAATATGGTTGGCCACAAACTCGGAGAATTTTCCCTTACTCGTAAATTCTTAAGGCACGGCGGAAAAATGGCTAAAGAACAGGAAGCCGCAAAAGCCGAAGCCGAAAAAGCCAAGCTTAATGCCGCGAAAGACGAGCCTAAAAAGTAATTAACCCCCCATTCCCAATTAGTAAGGGGAATTAAAAATTTGTAGAGTTAAATAATCATCAATATTTCAAATGACAGAGCAAGCAACTAAACAGAATAAAGGAAAACTTGTCAGGGCCTCTGCCCGTCATCTTCATGTTTCCCCAAGAAAGATGCGCTTAGTTACCAATTTGATAAAGGGGATGAGTGTGGACGTAGCTTTAGCCCAGCTTCAGCACGCCAATAAGAAGGCTTCGCCGATGCTCATAAAGTTACTTCAGTCCGCAGTTGCTAATGCGAAAAATAATTTTTCCCTGCAAGCAGATCATCTTTTTGTAAAAGAAGTAACTTGTGATATGGGCAAAATGATGAAACGTTATTTTCCCAGAGCCCGCGGTAGCGCCTTTGTTATCCGCAGAAAAATGTGCCACGTTAATCTGGTGCTGGAAGAAAGAGTTCATTCCAAAGCCGGAAAAACCAAGCTTGGATTCCTAAAGAAAGCGCCGGCGCAGGAAGAAAAGACAGAAAGCGTTGACCAAGAGATTTCTACTAATCAGAAGCCTGTAAAGAGCACGGCCAAAAAGAGTCAGGTCTTTAAAACCGACGAACAGATGAAAATGAATAAGATTGCCAACAAGCGCAGATTATTTAACAGAAAAACCGGAGTATAAAACGAGTTTATAAAGTTATCAAGTTTGTAAAGTTATAAAGTAACGACTTGATAAACTTGATTAACCTGATTAACTTTTAACTAAAATTATGGGCCATAAGATTAACCCCACATCACTAAGAATCAAAATTACCGAAACCTGGAAATCCAAGTGGTTTTCCAAGAGCAATTTTGCCAAACAGCTTCAGGAAGATGTTCGGATTCGGGAATATTTGGAAAAGCATTTAAAAAAAGCGGGGTTAGTGAGAATTGATATTGAACGTTTAAACGACGGAACTATTACCGTAATTATCAAAACCACTAAGCCGGGATTAATTATCGGTAAAGGTGGCGCCGGAATTGAAGAATTAAAAAAGAAGATTAAACAAAAGCTTGGCATTAAGCAGGAGTTAAAGGTTAATATAGAAGAAATACGAGATGTAAATATGCAAGCTCAAGTAATTGCCAATGGGATTGTTGAGCAATTGGAAAAGCGCGTTGCTTTTAGAAAATTAATGAAGCAGTCTTTGGAGCAGATTATGAACGCGGGTGCCAAGGGTGCCAAAGTGGCTATTGGTGGCAGACTTAACGGGGCTGATATTGCCCGTACCGAACATCTTTCTTCCGGAAAAATTCCCCTTCACACTTTGCGCGCCGATATAGATTTTGCCCGCAGTACGGCTTTTACCACTTACGGAACCGTTGGCGTAAAAATTTGGATTTATAAAGGCGATGTATTTGAAGCAAGAAAATCCGAAGCTCTAAACCCTAAATCCTAAACAAGTTCAAATTTCCAAAGGTTTAAAGTTTAAATATTAGAGTTTATTATTTGTTTAGAATTTAGATATTAGAATTTAGCATTTAAATAATTTATGTTCATTCCGAAAAAACTTAAACACCGCAAGCATCATCGCGGCCACACCAAAGGACAGGCTACTGCCGGAGAGAAAATCGCTTTTGGCGCTTTTGCCTTAAAGGCTTTGGAAAGCAGCTGGGTAACCGCCCGTCAGATTGAAGCAGCCAGACGCGCTATGACCCGTTATGTCCAAAGAGGCGGAAAAATTTGGATTCGCGTGTTCGCCGACAAGCCGGTAACCTTGCACGGAAACGAAAGCCCCATGGGTGGCGGTAAAGGCGCGGTTGATCATTTTGTATCGGTTGTTAAGAAGGGCAAAATTTTATTTGAGATGGACGGTGTGACCAAAGAACAGGCACAAGAGGCTATGAGATTGGCCAGTTATAAGCTTCCGGTTAAGAGCAAATTTTTAGTTAAAGAAAAACAAGGATAAATTAGTCATTATAAGACAAAGGTATGAAATTTAAGGAATTAACAACAAAGACAGAAAATGAGATTAACAGTCTGCTTTTGGATTTAAGAACCAAAGCGCATGATTTGGCAGTTAAAATCAGACTAAACCAGCTAAAGAATAATCACGAACTTAAGGTTGTTAAAAAAGATATTGCCAGAATATTGACTTATATGAATCGGAAAGTAGCAAATATTAAATAGCAAGTATTAAGCATATGACAGAATCAAAGAAGCAACAACTTATTGGCATTATAGTTTCGGATAAAATGCAGAAAACTGTAGTGGTTAAGGTTGACGTTCGCAAGCGCCATTTTAAATATAAGAAAGCTTATACTATTTCCAAGAAGTTTAAAGCTCATAACGAGAATAATGAATTCAAAACAGGCGACAAGGTGATAATTGAATCCATTAGGCCGATGAGTAAAGAGAAAAAGTTTAAAGTTGTCAGTAGGATTTAATATCCCTAATCATTTATTATTAATCCTTTACCACTTGAAAATTATCGGTTAGGGATTAAAGATTAAAGATAATAGACAATTTATGTTACAAGTAAGATCCTGGATTAAAATAGCAGACAACACCGGCGCGAAAATCGTCAATGTGTTTTCGGTAAACGGCAAAAACAGCAATCGTTTCGCTCGCATTGGTGATGTAATCGCCGGTTCCGTTAAACAGGTGGCGCCAAATTCTTCGTTAAAAAAAGGCGACAAGGTCTACGCGGTTATTGTCCGTTTGCGTAAAGAGATTCGTAGAAAAGACGGTTCTTATATTCGTTTTGATGAAAATGCCGGGGTGATTGTTGATAAAGAAAAAGGCGAACCCAAGGGCACCCGTATTTTTGGTCCCATCCCCAGAGAAATTCGCGAAAAGGCCAAAGGGAATTTTGAAGACGGATTTAAAAAGATTACATCTTTAGCTCCAGAGGTAATTTAAATTTATGAATAATACAAGATTAAAAATTAAGACAGGCGACACCGTAAAAATAATTTCCGGTAAAGATAAGGGAAAGACCGGCAAAATTATTAAAGTTTTACCAAAGTTGGGTAAAATTACGGTTGAGAATGTTAATACCCATACCAGGTTTGAACGTTCCAAAAAAGCGGGTCAACCGGGAAAGAAAATTAGTTTTTTTGCCCCGTTTCCGGTTTCCAAGGCCATGTTGCTGGACCCAAATTCGGGCGAGCCTTCCAGAGTTGGGTTTACATTTTTGGAAAACGGCAACAAACAGAGGGTTGCTAGGGCAAGTGGGAAAGCAGTTTAGAATATCTAAGTTTATAAAGTTATGGAAAGATTACAAGAACAATATAATAAGCAGATTATCCCGGCTTTAAGAAAGCAATTTGGCTATAAGAATGTTATGGAAGTGCCAAAAATTCTTAAAGTTGTGGTTAACGTTGGCGTCGGTAAAGTAAAAGAAGACAAGAAAAAAATTGACCAATTGGTGGAAGACCTAAAGAAAATTACCGGACAAGCTCCGGTTAGGGCAAAGGCCAGAAAATCCATTGCCGGATTTAAAGTAAGGGAAAATCAGATTGTCGGCGTGGTCTGTACCTTAAGAGGCTATAAGATGTATAGTTTTTTGGATAAACTAATTAATGTCAGCTTAGCCAGAGTACGTGATTTTCAGGGTGTTTCCGCTAATGGTTTTGACGGTCGCGGTAATTATCATTTAGGTTTGAAAGAACATTTGGTATTTCCGGAAATTTCTTCTGAATCCTTGGAAAATATTTTTGGTCTGGAAGTTTCCATAGTTACCAATGCGCGTAAAGATGAACCGGCAAGAGAGTTGTTAAAATTAATGAATTTTCCGTTTAAAAAGTAAAGAATTTAAGAATCCAAATGGCCACACAAGCACAAATCGTAAAATCTTTAAGAAGCCTAAAAAAACCCAAATTTTCAAGCCGGGTAGTTAGGCGTTGCTGGAAATGCGGACGCAAAGCCGGCTATATGAGAGACTTTAATATGTGCAGAATTTGTTTTAGAGAGTTGGCCAGTAAAGGAGAAATCCCCGGAATAGTAAAAGCAAGTTGGTAAATTAATTAACTCATCTATTATCAATTATTAGTTCACATTATGTATACCGATCCAATCGCTGACATGTTAACCCGTATTCGCAACGCAAGCGCGGCTCAAAAAGCCGAGCTGGTTTTACCATATTCCAAGTTCAAAGACAATTTGGCTAAGTTGTTGCTTAAAGAAGGTTTTATTACCGGAGTTCACGAGTTGGACGGACAACATAAAATGTTGCAAATTAACCTAAAATATTCAGAAGACGGAGAGCCGGTGATAGCTGGTATTAAGCGCGTTAGTAAGCCGGGTCAAAGAATTTATTTACCTTCCGACAGATTACCTCGTACCAATAACGGTTATGGTTTAACGGTGGTGTCCACTTCCAAAGGTTTAATGACCGACAAACAGGCCAGGAAAGCTAACGCCGGCGGAGAAGTGGTTTGTCAGGTCTGGTAGGACAACTGACCAAAATTAACTAAAATTGAACATAATTGACCAGAATTAATTAAACATATGTCAAGAATCGGAAAAAAACCAATAGTTATTCCTTCCGGCGTCAAAGCCGAGAAAAAAGATTTAACTTTAACCGTCACCGGTCCAAAGGGCACTTTGACTTTGGTTTTAAATCCGAAAGTGGAAGTCGCGGTAAGCGCTACGGAAATTTTAGTTGACGTCCAGAACAAAAATAACAAAAGTGAAAAAGCTTTGTGGGGTTTGTTTCGGGCTTTAATCCAGAATTTAGTTGACGGTGTTACCAAAGGTTTTGAGAAAAAACTGGAAGTAATTGGTGTTGGTTTTAAGGTTGCAATGCAAGGCACTAAGATTGTAATGTCTTTGGGCTTTTCCCATCCGGTAGAGGTGGAAATCCCGAAAGGTTTAAATGTTATTGTTGATAAAAATACTATTAGCATTTCCGGCCCTGATAAGCAACAGGTCGGACAGTTTGCCGCTGAAATCAGGGAATTAAAAAAACCGGAGCCGTATAAGGGTAAAGGAATTAAATACAGCGACGAGGTAGTTATCCGCAAAGCCGGTAAGGTTGTAAAAGTAGTGGGCGGAGGAAAGTAATTTAGTATAAAGTTTACAAAGTTATTAAGTCCATCAAACGGGTCGCAATAACTTTAAAAACTTGATAAGCTTTAAGAACCTGATAAACTCATATTTTATGAATAGACAGAAGCAGAAAAATTTAAAAAGAAGCATTCGTCAAACCCGAGTGCGTAGCAGAATTTCCGGAGAGGCATTACGGCCCCGCTTGGCTGTATTTAAGGCTAACCGCCATATTTACGTCCAATTAATAGACGACGAAGCCGGTAAAACTTTAGCGCAAGCTTCCAGTAAGGATGTTAAGGTTAAAGGAAAAAAATCTGAATTAGCTACAGAAGTGGGGAAAATGCTTGCTACTAAAGCGATTGCCAAGGGACTTAAGTCGGTAAAATTTGACCGCGGCGGATTTGCTTATCACGGGAGAATTAAAGCTTTAGCCGAAGGCGCTAGAGAAGGTGGCTTGGAATTTTAAAGTTTTAAGTTTGTAAGTAAATATCAATTATGGAAAAAAGACGAAGACAATCAAATAGGGGCGGCGAACGTGAAAGAAGCGAATTTGACCAGAAAGTTGTGGAAGTCAAAAGAGTAACTCGCGTGGTTGCCGGCGGAAAAAGAATGCGTTTTCGCGCGCTTGTTGTTATTGGGGATCGTAAAGGCAAAGTTGGTATGGGTCTGAAAAAAGGCGCTGATGTTGCCGAAAGTGTAAACAAGGCTGTTAACGCGGCCAAAAAGAATATGATTACCCTACCGCTTGTTAACGAAACCATTCCTCACAGCTTAAATGTTAAATACAAGTCCTCCAGTTTAATGCTCAAACCAGCCAAGCCGGGTACCGGAGTTATTGCCGGCGGTGCGGTTCGTTCGGTTATGGAATTGTCCGGAGTAAAAAATATTGTTTGCAAAATGTTGGGTTCCAACAATAAAGTTAACAATGTTAAGGCGGTTTTTTCTGCTTTTTCAAAAATGAAGAGCAAAGAAAAACTCGCGTTATTGAGGAAGTAAAAGTTTTTTATTTATATGATCAAATTACATCAACTCAAAAAGAATCCTTCATCTGTTCATCGCCGTAAGGTTGTTGGCCGCGGTTTGGGAAGTGGTAAAGGTACTTATTCCACTCGTGGTGGTAAAGGACAAACAGCAAGAACCGGTCACAGCAAAATGCCTGTGGTTTTTGAAGGCGGGCGACAGCCTCTTGTAAGACAACTGCCGAAGTCCAGGGGTTTTAAAACTTTAAACGACAAAGCGTTTGTTTTGAGCTTGTCCAAGTTGAATATTTTTGCCGATGGTGATATCGTAAACCTAAAGGCTTTAAAAGACAAAGGTCTGGTTGACCCCACTGTCGTTAAAGTCAAAATTTTGAAAGGTGAAATCAAAAAGAAACTAACTTTAAAACTTCTTGCCTCCGCTTCGGTAAAAGAAGCTGTGGAAAAAGCAGGTGGCTCGGTAGCTTAGTTTATTAGCGACGTAGAGCGAGTCCGGCCATTTATGGCTGAGCGAGCCGAGGAGCTAATATAGGTTCAATACCTCGCAAGCTTAAGCTACGAAATGCAGTTAGCTCCTTGGTGTAAACACCTCGGAGTTCTACTCCGAGGAACCTTTATAAAGTTCATCAAGTTGAAGAAAGTCAAAACTTTATTACTTTACAAGCTTATCTATGAACAAACTATCTTTAATTTGGAAAACCAAAGACCTACGCAATAAAATTTTAATAGTGCTGGGTCTTTTGTTATTGACCAGAATTTTGGCCCATGTTCCGATTGCAGGAATTGATGTTAGCGGATTAAAAGATTTGCTTTCTCAAAGCCAATTTTTTAATATGATGGACATTTTTTCCGGTGGCGGTCTGACTAATTTTTCCATTGCCATGTTGGGAGTAGGTCCCTATATTACCGCTTCCATTATTATGCAATTGCTCACAATTGTAATTCCGTCTTTTGCGGAAATGCAAAAAGAAGGCGGGGAAGCCGGCAGAGCGCAAATAAACCAGTATACCCGTTATTTGTCTATTCCTTTGGCTGCGTTGCAAGGTTTTGGCACCATCCGTTTGTTGCAAAGCCAAGGAGGCGCGGCAATTTTAGGAGCCTTTACCCCGTTCCAGTGGTTTTTAACTTTACTTTCTGTTACCGCCGGAACTATGCTAATGATGTGGCTCGGTGAAATTATGTCCGAATTTGATATCGGAAACGGTATTTCTTTAATTATTTTTGCCGGTATTGTGGCTCGCATTCCCGCAAATTTGGGTTTTTTGACTAGCTGGTACGACGCTTCCAAGTTGCCTTTGGTTTTGGCATTTGTCGCCATGATATTAATAGTAATAGCCGGGGTTGTGTTGGTAACCGAAGCACAAAGGAACATCCCAATTGCTTATGCCAAACGAGTGCGAGGCAATAAATTATTTGGCGGGGTTAATACTCATTTGCCTTTGCGTCTTAACCAAGCCGGAGTTATTCCGATTATTTTTGCAATTTCCATTATGCTGTTTCCGGCTATGATTGCCCAATTTTTTGTTGGCGCGAAATCTGCCATGATTGCCGGTTTAGCTACTAAAACTATTGCTTTGTTTAATTCGCAAGGCTTGTTTTATGGAGTTACTTATTTTCTTTTAATTATGGCGTTTACTTATTTTTATACCGCAGTGGTATTTAATCCTCAAGAAATTGCGGAAAATGTCCAAAAAAATGGTGGGTTTGTTCCGGGCCTGAGGCCCGGCGGACAGACTGCGGATTTTTTGAGCATGGTGTTAAATCGGATTACTTTAGCCGGTGCTTTCTTTTTGGCGGTTATTGCCGTGTTACCTTTTATCCTCCAACAGTTTACCGGCACGCAAGCTTTGACTTTTGGCGGTACCGGATTGCTGATCGCCGTTTCTGTGGTTATTGAAGTTATTAAAAAAATCGAAGCTCAGCTAACCATGCACGATTACGAAGGGTTTTAGCATTCGCTGAAGCGAATATCTATTTTCCTTCTCCACGCCAGCAGGCACGGGAGAGGGTGGCCGTCAGACGGCCGGGTGAGGGTTCTCTGATCGTAAAAATTTAGCAAAAATGATACAATAAACCTGTCCCGATGAATCGGGACAGGTTTATTGTCTTAGAGGAAACCTCGGACGGAGGGCAAGTAGAAAGCAAGCGGTGATTATCACGCCAGCCGGAGTCCGAGGATGAATCAAGCCCGGAGCGAAGCGGAGGCGGTAGCGGACGCAGATAATAGGATACTATCAGAAACAGCATGAAGCGACCACCAGAAAAGGAAACCCCGGGTGCAGGCCGATAGGCCGAAACCCGGGGAGGAGGTCATTTAATTGAAAGAGTATGATAAAAGTTATTTTATTTGACTGCGACGGGCCGATAATCAAACGGACAAAATATTTCAGTCAGCGCTTAAAAGAGAAACAGGGGATTGTTGCGGATTCTCAAGATGAGCAATCTTTTTTTAACAATGAATTTTTGTTATGCGAAAAAGGCCACGCGGATTTAAAGGAAGAAATGGACAAAAGGCTGAAAATTTGGGGTTGGACGGGAACCGTGGAAGAATTAATGGATTTTTGGTTTTCCGGTGAAGCGGAAGTTGATTTGGAAATGAGCGCATATATTAAGGAATTAAGAAGCAAAGGGATTAAAACTTATCTTTCTACCAATAACGAAAAGTACCGAGTTGATTATTTGTGGGATGTTGTAGGTTTAAAAAATGTACTTGACGGGAAGCTCCCTTCATGTGAACTTGGACACTTAAAACCCGAAACAAAGTTTTGGGAACAAGCATATAAACGTTTATCAAATATTTCCAAAGACGAAGTGTTGGTATTGGATGATGCACAATCTGCCATAGACTCCGCAAAAGAGTTTGGTTTTAAAGCGGAGTTCTACAAAAATTTTGAGAGTTTTAAAAAAGTTATGGATGAAAAATACCTTAACTAAAGTGACATAAAAAACGCGGCCGCGTTTTTTATGTCACAATTAAATAACCGGATTTATGGATAATCAACAATTTGAAAATTTAATAAACCATGCTGTGGAGGCTTTGCCGGAAAAAATTCGTAATAAACTAAACAATGTGGAAATTACGATGGAAGAAGGGGAGTCCCCGAACAATTCTTTATTTGGGCTGTACCACGGTGTATCGCAACTGCACCGGGGTTCCAGTTATGGAGTGAATCCAACTTTGCCGGATAAAATTACTATTTGGAAAGGCACAATAGAAAAATTTGCGGGGTCAGAATCAGCAGTCCCGGCTTTGGTCCGTCGGGTGGTGTGGCACGAGATTGGGCATCATTTTGGCTTTGACGAGCCGGGGATTAGGCGTTTGGAGCAGAAGTGGCAAAATGACGGCAAGATATAGTCTTTATTGACAAAAAGTCCAAAAAGGTGTATAATTATAGGTTGTATTTATAAGGTTTGTGGTATAATAAAGTAGATTTATGTCTGAAGTAAAACCTAGAAATTCTGAAAAATATCAATTAACTCCTGAAGAACAGGCAGAGGCATTGGAGTTGGCTAAAAGAAATAAGAGAATCGCGGTTGAGAAGGCTGAAGCAGGCGGGGTTATAAACAAGGGTGATGTTCAGGCAATGTCAGCGCCAGATAATTATGAATCAGCGACAGCGGACTTACTTGCATTGAATAAGCAAGTTGGAGCATCAACAGACCCAAATTTAAAATCAATTCCGCAAGAAAATGATAATTCAACAGTAGAATCAATCTTCCACGATTCAGTTACGGAGGGTGGCAAGCTAATGGATGAAAAAGGTAATGATATAGGCGCACACGATGCTTTGGCGGCCTTACTGAATAAATTGCAGAAGTAATATAAAATATTTACAAAACAAAAATAAATGCCCGTTGAACTAGATACAATTACAATTACGATATTGGTGTTGCTTGGATTGATAGCCGTTTTTGCGGCTGTCTTTTTTTATTACTATAAGCGACATGTTTACCATACCAAACATGTAGTCCCAAGAATAGAGTCTTGGGTTTTTTTGGAAATTTTAATGCCCAAAGAAGGGGCAAAAGAAAAGGAAGACCAGCGGCCGAAAAGCGAAGAAGAAAAAAAGTTAATGATCGCTGTAGGAGAACAGTTATTTTCCACGCTCTCCGAGAGCGGAAAAAACAAGGGCTGGCTATTGGGCAAGGATTATTATAGTTTTGAAATTGTTTGTACTGACAAAAAAATCAGTTTTTTCGTAAATTGTCCCAAAGAATTACAGCAGTTGGTGGAAAAGCAAATTCAGGCACAATATCCTCATGCGTTTATAGAACAGGTCAAAGGGTATAATCCGTTTTTTAAGGGAGCGCAAATTGAAGTGGAAGAATTACAGTTAAACAAGAAATATGTGTATCCGTTTCGCACTTATAAAACAACGGAAACCGATCCATTAAACGCGCTCACCAATGCCATGAGCAAACTGCAGGAAAATGAAGCCGCGGTAATTCAATATATAATTAGTCCGGCCGGCACTTCTTGGCAATATCGGCCACGCAAAATGGCTTTGGAAATTCAGCAGGGGAAGAATCCGGAAATGGTAGAGAAGGGGCATTTTTATCAAATGATGATTGGCTTTGGCAGAGGTGTGGGAAAAGGTTTGGCCGGCGTTGGCAGAGGTAATCAAAATTATCAGCCATCCCATGCCCACAAAGATTTGTCCGGTTATGCTTCGCCTATCCAGCTTACCCCGATGCAACAGGAAATAGTAAAAAAGCTGGAGGAAAAAGCCAGTCGTCCCGGTTATAAAGTTAACATCAGGTTAGTTACCTCTTCAACCATTCCCGGTAATGCCAATTCCCATATGCGGAATTTATTGGCATCTTTTTTGCAGTATAATATGCCTCCGTTTAACGGTTTGCGGGTTAAAAAGCGGGATAAAAATGATATTTTAAAAGATTATATTTTTCGCGTATTTCGGGACAGTGGCAGCTCAATTTTAAATACTGAAGAGATTACTTCCCTTTGGCATTTACCCACGCCTTATATAGAAACGCCGAATATTAAATGGTTGGTTTCCAAAAAAGCTCCGCCGCCGGTGAATCTGCCGAAAGAAGGTTTGCTTTTGGGGCGAAATATTTATCGCGGGCAGGAAACTAAAGTTTTCATGCAACGCGACGACCGCCGGAGGCATATGTATGTGCTGGGCCGTACCGGAAGCGGTAAAACGGAAATCATGAAGTATATGTCCGTACAGGACATAAAAAATGGCGAAGGCCTGTGCGTTATAGATCCGCACGGCGATTTTATAGAGGATATTTTACCCCACATCCCCAAAGAACGGGCCGAAGACGTAATTTTGTTTGAGCCGTTTGATATGGAAAGACCTATGGGTTTAAACATGCTTCAGGTAGACTCTGAAGAACAAAAAGATTTTGCGGTTCAGGAAATGATCTCTATCTTCTACAAGTTGGTGACCGATCCGGCTATGCTTGGGCCTATGTTTGAGCATAATATGAGAAACGCTATGCTTACTTTAATGGCGGACGAAGAACATCCGGGAACGATTGCCGACATCCCGCGGATTTTTACCGATACTGAATTTCAGAAATATAAGTTATCAAAAGTAAAAGATCCGGTGGTTCGGTTGTTCTGGGAAAAAGAAATGGCCAAAACTTCGGATTTCCACAAGTCGGAAATGCTTGGTTATTTAATTTCCAAGGTCGGCCGGTTTGTGGAAAATTCTATGATGCGTAACATTGTCGGGCAGTCCAAGTCGGCTTTTAATTTCCGCGAGGTAATGGACAAAAAGAAAATTTTGCTTATCAACTTAGCCAAAGGTAAGGTTGGGGAGTTGAATGCTAAACTGCTTGGATTAATTATTGTTTCAAAGTTGCAAATGGCCGCGTTGTCGCGCGCGGATATGCGCGAAGCAGACCGACCGGATTTTTATTTATATGTAGATGAGTTTCAAAATTTTATTACCGACGCGTTTTCTTCCATTTTGTCGGAGGCGAGAAAGTATCGGCTTAATTTAATTATCGCCCACCAGTATTTGGGGCAGTTGGAGCAACAGGCCGGCGCGCAAGGGGCGGCCAGCAAAGATTTGCGCGATGCGGTATTTGGCAACGCCGGAAGTATGGTTTGTTTTAGAATTGGCGCGGAAGACAGCGAGGTTATGGCCAAAGAATTTAAGCCGACTTTTAATGAATTTGATTTGGTTAATATAGACCGCTATAATGCTTATATGAAGCTGATGATAGACGGTACCGCTTCTAAACCCTTTAATATGGCCACTTATCCTCTTTTAAGAAACGGAAATGACGAACAGGCCAAAGCTATTCGCCAGCTGTCGCGGTTAAAATTTGGCCGGCCCAGAGCGGAAGTGGAAGAAGAAATATTGGAGGCAAGCGAAGTAGCAGAAAGAATGAGCGAAGGTTTGCCCAGTATAGAGAGGGGTTTGTAAAATAGCTATTTAATTTAACGAGGAGAAAGAATTATGTCAGATCACCATGCTACGCCAGCAAAATCAAAAGGCTCCGGTTCATCAAAAGGTAATAACATTGTGGAGGGGTTGGCTATGGGAATGCATGAGCTTGTTCACAAAGCCGGGCTTGGAGCATTTCACGACGCGCCTAATTCCATAGAGCATCTGTTTGGTGTTGAAGGTGGAGGCGGGGGTGGACATGGTCATGAAAAGCATCACTAATTAATTATATGCAAGAACAAGTACAGGATTTAAATTTGAATCAGTTGGTCGCTTTATTTTTAGCGGAAACTATTCGTAGCAGGCGGACATCTTTAGTGCGTGCGGCGGAAATTTCCCAACAAGTTTTAGACCACTTGCCTTCTTTAAAATCGGAAAACCAAATGCTTTCCATATTAACGGATATTGAAAAAGATTTTCAGGAAGTTTCCGCACTCAAACAGGCATTGCATTTTGGATATCATTCCTCGGACATAAAAGTTTACGAGCCGGAAATAAAAGATTATGCGTCCAGAATTTTTTTATCGGACATGCAGAAATCCGCCGGTTTTTTGACAGATGCCGCTAAGTCCGAAATGACAATCCAAAGGCTTTGTTTACAGTATCCGGACTTTTGTCAGTATTTGGCAAAACATTCGGATAAGTCAACATTAGTAGGAAATTTGGCCTAAATAAAACATAATTACAATTTTTACACAGATGTGTTTGCATTTGTAATATTATGTGATATAATGTATTGGTATTGTTAAGTCAAATTTGAAACAAAAATAAATTAGATTCTGTTGTTTTACACTATTTGGAAGTTTGACTTTCTGGTTCTGTTATATTTTTAGTGTGGGTATAGATATTAAAATAAAAAGAATGGATAAAATTTCAAATTTAGCTCTGTTGACTCAAATGATAGATTCGGCAGAGAAAAGTATTCAGTCAGCCAAACAGCTGCTTAGGGAAGTAATGGGTGGTCCGGCAACCAAAGCTAACCTTACGGCGCTTTCGGAAAAAGCTCAAGTTATGACAATTTCCGAAGGGGGTAAGGTTATTGAAGGTATGTTTGACGGACAAAATATGATAGGACCGGACAATAAACAGTATCCGGTGCCTGCCAATTATGCATCTAAATCTAAGTTGGTGGAAGGCGATGTACTTAAATTAACCATTTCCGAAGACGGGTCTTTTATATATAAACAAATCGGACCCATTGAGCGGAAAAAAATGCTTGGTATGTTGCTGGTAGACGAAAAAGGCGACTTTAAAGTTTTGGCCGAAGGCAAGCCTTATAAAGTTTTATTGGCTTCTTTAACTTATTTTAAGGCGGAAGCCGGAGACGAAGTGACTATTGTGGTTCCTCAAGACCGAGAAGTAGAATGGGCCGCAGTGGAAAATGTCATTAAAAAAGGAAGCAGTAGCGGTCATGCCGATGTAGAGATGAACGAAATTCCTTCAGGTGGAAAAATTATTATGGATGAGGACGAAGAACTTTAGGCAACTAACTAGTATTAAGTATTGTGCATGGAAAATACAATCAGTGCACAGCCTGCGGGCTTGGGCGGAAAAGTTACCGGTATTTTGGACAAGTATCCGGTAATTTTGCAATTGTTGCGTTTTGGAGCAATTGGCGTTTTTAATACAACCATAGATGTTTTAGTGTTAAATTTTATGGCTGCTCAGTTTGGTGTAACTAAAGGTGCCAGTTTGGGGTGGATAAATTTACCGGGGGTTATGTTGGCGGTAGTACAAAGTTATTTTTGGAATAAGTACTGGGCTTTTAGCGGTGAAAGCGTAAATTTACTGAAGAATTTTTTTCGGCTGGCAGCGGTTGGGTTTGTCGGTCTGGTAATTTATGCGATGGTGGTTGTTGGCGGACATAATTTTGCCCAGCCAATTTATTTTGTTGGAATTTTTGGAGTTTTTATTTTAGCACAGTTGGTGTTATGGTATGCATTTGGATTTTTTAAACAACAAGCTCAATCGCTGCAAAAAGATTATATTGCTTTTTTTGTTGTTAGTGCTATTGGGTTTTTAATTAATTCTTCGGTGCTTTATGTTACAACGACACATTTGATTTTATCCGCCAATTCCGGGGACAATTTAAATATAGGCAAAATTTTAGCAACTCTGTGTTCGCTGGCCTGGAACTTTATCGGATACAAGGTTTTTGTGTTTAAAAAATGATTCACAGATACGCGGATTGAGTCAGATAACGAAAATTAAAACCCTTGAAAATAGGGCTTTTTAATTTGTGCCTGGCAATACCGAATGTGCTATAATAGATAAGCTAAATTACATTTATGGCAGTATTTTATAGAAAGTACAGACCGCAGATTTTTGCGGAAGTTTTAAACCAAAAACCAATTATCCGGACTCTGCAGCATCAAGTGGCTGCCGGGTCTGTTGCGCATGCTTATTTATTTACCGGCAGTCGGGGAGTAGGGAAAACTTCTGTCGCCAGAATTTTGGCTAAGGCCGTTAACTGCCAAAACAGCAAACAGTCCGGGGAGGCGTGCGGGGAATGTGATAATTGTAAGGCCATAGAAGTCGGAAATTTTATGGATATGGTGGAAATTGATGCCGCATCCAACACAGGTGTGGACAATATTCGCGATCTTATTGAACACGTTAAATTTTCCCCATCTTCGGGAAAGTATAAAGTATTTATTATAGACGAAGTTCACATGCTTTCCAAAGGCGCTTTTAATGCTCTGCTTAAGACTTTGGAGGAGCCTCCCCGTCACGCGCTGTTTATTTTAGCCACTACGGAAATTAACAAAGTGCCGGCGACCATTGTTTCCCGCACTCAGCGATTTGATTTTAAGGCGCTCTCGGTTGCCGATATTTTTGGACATTTGGAAAAAATTTCCAAAAATGAAAATTTGGAATTAGCTAAAGAAATTTTGGAATTGGTTGCCGAGAACGCGGAAGGAAGTGTTCGCGACGCTTTGTCTTTGCTGGGTAAGGTGGCCACTTTGGGGAGTCACGCCAGCTTAGCGGATTGCCAACAACTTTTGGGTATTACCGATATCGCGGTTTGTGAAGAATTATTGGGCAAAATTACCCATGGGGAAGTTGCCGGTTTGCCGGATTTTTTCGGGTCTTTGTCGGAGCGGGGTTTGGATTACGCAATTTTGGCCCGGGATTTTTTGGAATATCTGCGTAAAGTCTTAATTTATAAATCTACCGACGGAAAAATTAATTTTGCGCTTAGAGAACAGCGACTTAGTACAATTGCGGAGTTAGTGACTCTGGTTTCCTTCAGCGAGCTTATTTTTATAATCAGATTGTTTTTAAAAGCCTATAAAGATTTACAAAGTTCCCCTTCGCCCCAAATACCTTTATTATTGGCGTCAATTGAGGCGGCCTTAAGGAAGTCGGAAAGCAAAAACCCTGTTGGCGCTTCTTCTTCCCCGTCCTTCCGAGAAATAAAATCAGAAGTAAAAAAAAATGAAATTTCTGTTTCGGAGCCAATAATTTCCCAGCAACCTTACCAAACTCAGGCGGTGCCAGATGCTACTGACCAGCCGAAGTCATTTGAAGATATTTCTTTGCCTGAGGTTAGAATTTTTTTTCCCAAGGTTATTGCCAAAATTAAAGCCGTAAACAGCCCTTTGTCCAGTTTGATTAGAAATTCAGAGTTGCTTAACGCGGAGAACGGAAAAATATTTTTAGGGGTTAAATTTTTATTCAACAAGCAAAATTTGGAAAGCCCGAAGAATGCCGGACTGATAAATACCACTATAGAAGAGGTTTCCGGCAAAAAGCTTACTATTTGCGTCCAGGTGATAAAAGCAGACATTGAGGGAAAAATTGATACGGCAGAAGCACTAACCAAGGCCTTGCAAGTCTTCGGCGGTGAATTAATAGAATAATTGTGGTATAATACAATCATCAAATAGCTTTAAAAAATAGATATCTGCGTTATCGGTTTCTATCAGCGTATCTGCAGTCTATGCTCGAAACAAAAGAACAAAAACAATATTTTGCGGGAACCATTGTACTCATAATTATTTTGAGTGTTATTTCATTTTGGCATAAGCCCGATTTAACCATTAAAGATACGGCACAAAACACCAAGTCATCCGTTGGATATTTAAATTCACAAGAGTATTTAAATTATTTAAATACTTTAAAAATAGATAAGCAGGCCAGTAAGGAACTGTTTGAAACCATTATTACCGAAGATGAAATTAAGCAGGAAGTAGTAAAGGCCTTAGAGGCGGACAAACCAATTGTACAACCGGTTATTGATAATGGAAAAATTAAAATCAGTTCCAACAATTCCGCTTCCGCAATTAATCAGTATTTAACGGACAGCATTAGTGAAGCTTACAGTTTTAATAACAACTCATTGGGATTAACAGAGGATTTATTTGGCACGGAGACTTCGACAGTTTCGGATCTTAAACCCAAGTTGGATGATTTGCAAAACAAATTATATGCCTTAAGCGTGCCAAAAGATGCGCTCTTAATGCATAAAGCTCTAATTACCGCTTACTCGGCATACAGTGACTTGCTCAATGTTGCCACCGTATACAGTCCCGACGACTATACAAAAAATGATTCAGTCTGGCCGGAAGTTTATAAAAATTATATTATAGCCAACACAGCCGCCAACAATTATTCCACGGAATTAAACAAATTGGCCGCTAAGTACCAAATTTCTTATGTAACAGTGACGGATTATTATGCTGACAGCGGCAATCAGCCGGGGCCAAAAAATATTTTTATTCCCGAAGCTAAAGCTTTTTTGGGATTGTCTTGGAGTTTTACCATAGGCGACATTCCTCGTATTATTATGGATTCCGTTAAAGAAGGTTTGCGGTCGGCATTTTTGCAATTTATGGGTTCAATGCTTAATAAATTAGTAACAAGAATTGAGCAAAATTATATTATTTCCAACTTTTTATATTACACAGATGCGTTGGTTAACGGCCAATATGCGGATGACTATTTAAACAAGTATGTAAGCAATGCTTTAGACAGGCAAATTATAAAAAAGTTTATTCCGCAATTTAATTGCGGTCAACAAAACGAAGATCTAAAACCCTTATTTCAGGCAAAGGCGGCCGAGTACTTAGGATTTGACCCAAATACCGTAAGTACAAGTGATCCTGATTATTATGTAAAGATGGCAAGGGTGGGGGATTATATGTCTTCTCCGGAAGGGTGGCAACAGTATTATCAGAGCCTTGCCCAAGAAACTCAAAGCGAGGCGCAAAAAGCCGCCCAAAACGAGCTTACGAGTTCCGGGCTAAAAACTCCGCGCAATACCATGGCCAATTCCATAAGTAATTCTATTACCAGTATAGTAAGTGCCGAGCGGGCTAGTTTTGTTTCTATTTTACAGCTTGGCATTAATAACGCGGAAAGTTTTATTAGTGCGACCGTGGCACAGTTAACTCAAACCTTAGTTAATCGCTTTGTTTTTCAGGGAGTGACCGGCAATGGGGGAGGGATTGGAGTATTTAAAGAACAGTCAACTTGTCTTGCCGCCGCGGTTGTTAGCCCAATAACCGCACTCCCTTTGACAGAGTATAAAAATTCTTCTGTTCCGGCTACGGCACAAGCGGCAACCGCTTATGCTTGTTCCGGTTTAGCGAGTCTTAGCACGGACTGCACTGACGCTGTTTTAGGAGAACTAGGTGTTTGTGCGTCTGCTCCCTCGCAACATACCGGCCAGCAGACTTGCTCGGATTTGAAAAATTCGCCTTATGTGGGCGCCATGCTCGGCCAATGCAAACAACAGTTAAGACCAACTACAGATTGCTCAAATTTACAAATTTATTTAAGTAAAATTCCGTAAAAATTTGTTATGTAAAACCGCCCCTTTTTAATTTATCTGTTGGGGCGGTTTTATGTTATAATAACAAATAAGAATAGATATTTATAAGTAATTTTTTTGAAATATGGATAAAGAAAATATTGGGGAAAATCTTATGTATTCAAAATATGAAGTGAATTCGCAAAAAAATATCAACAAATGGCCAAAAGGGCCTTATTTGCTTGTTGTGATTTGCTTAATTGTCAGTTTTTTAGGCGGTATGGCCGGTAGCTTTTATTTGCTCTCATCCCAAAGCGGACAATCATTTTTACAAAAATATGGGGCTGGTCAGACCGTACAGAATTTAACTGTTAATGAAGATTCGGTTGTTATTGATGTAGTGGAAAAAAGCAGTCCCGCCGTGGTTTCCATCGTTATTTCAAAAGATTTAAGCAAAATCCCGGGGTATGGGTTGAATTTTTTTGGCGACAACCCTTTTTTTAACAATAATTCAGAACAAAGCGGTCCGAATATCCAGGAAGTTGGGGCAGGAAGCGGGTTTTTTGTTTCCGCGGATGGTTTAATTTTAACAAATAAACATGTGGTTTCAGACCTTTCGGCAAGTTATACGGTGCTTACTGTTGATGGACAAAAATATGAGGCAAGAGTTTTGGCAGCTGACCCGGTTAACGATTTGGCAATCGTCAAAATAGATATTAAGGACGCTCATTTTTTGAAATTGGCAAATTCCTCTGAGATAAAAATCGGTCAAAGGGTTATTGCTATAGGAAATTCTTTAGGTCAGTACCAAAATACGGTGACTACCGGGATCGTTTCAGGCATAGGAAGAAAAATTACAGCGGGAGGGAATGACGGCAGTGGACAACTATCAGGGATTATTCAAACCGACGCTGCTATAAATCCTGGAAATAGTGGCGGGCCTTTGCTTAATTTGGGTGGGGAGGTTGTCGGAATCAATACGGCGATTGACCAACAAGGCCAGCTGGTGGGTTTTGCTATTCCGTCTTCGGACGCGTCGAAAGCTTTATTGTCATTTCAGAAGAATGGAAAAATTACCAGACCGTTTTTAGGGGTAAGGTATGTAATTATAACTAAAGAATTGGCGCAAAGCGAAAGGTTGCCTAAAGATTATGGCGCATTAATCGTGCGGGGAAGCAGGATGACAGATCTAGCAATTACCCCAGGCAGTCCCGCGGATAAATCCGGACTCATTGAAAATGATATAATTTTGGAAATCAACGGTAAAAAAATTGATGAAGATTATTCTTTGGCCGACGCAATCAAAAATTTAAATGTCGGCGATAGTGTCTCGTTGAAGGTTTATCATAAGGGTGAAGAGAAAAGCATTAATCTGATTTTAGGCGAGAGTAAATAATATGAGGATTTTGGGCATTGATTACGGTGAAAAGAGAATTGGGCTGGCAATTTCCGACGAGTCCCAAACTTTTGCCAGAGAGTTAAGTATTTTATCTCCTAAGGAATTTTGGCGGCAGATAAAAACCGTCATCGCTGAAAATCAGATATCAAAAATTGTCCTCGGTTGGCCCTTGAATTTAGCTGGAGAAGAAACGGAAAAAACCAAAGAAGTTGCTGGGTTCAAGGTTCAAGTTGCAAGAGAAACAGGACTGCAAATAGAAACAATAGATGAAAGGCTGACATCACAAATGGCTCAAAACATCAGTGGAAGCAAAAAAAACCTAGATAGCTTAGCTGCGCAAATATTATTGCAAAATTATTTAAATAAAAATAAACAATAAATGTCTGAATTTCGGCAGAATCCAATAACCAAAAACTGGGTGCTTATTGCGCCGGCCAGAGGGAAGCGCCCGGACCAGTATAAAACTTATTCCGTTATGCATGGTGTGCCGGAAGTGGACAAAACTTGTGTTTTTTGTCCCGGCAATGAACATTTAAATACCGAGCTTTTGCGCGTGCCGGAAGGCAAAAATTGGGAAATTCGGATTATTCCGAATAAGTTTGCATCATTAGAGCACACTGCCACCTACAGGCACAAAGAGTTTTATGTTTCGCATTCCGGCGATGGCGACCATGAGGTAATTATAACCCGCAAACATAATGAACCGGTTTCCTTACAGTCCATTGTTACAGTGGAGCTGACTATCCGCACTTTTATTGAAAGAATTAATAGCCTTTCTAAACATCAGGAGCTTGCTTACGTGCAGATTTTTCATAACCATGGCCGTGATGCGGGCGCAAGCATAATCCATCCACATTATCAATTATTGGCAACCCCCATAGTCCCGCCACATATTCATAGCGAAATAATGGGTTGTTATCATTATTATCAAACCCATAAGACCTGTATTTATTGTGATATTATTGAAGAAGAGCTGCTTGTGAAAGACCGGGTGGTTTATGATAGCGAACATTTTGTGGTAATTTCCGCTTACGCTTCCCGAAGTCCGTTTGAAACCTGGATTTTGCCAAAAAAACACGGGGCGCGCTTTGAGGATATGAGCGAAGATGAAATAAAGCATTTGTCGTTTGTTCTAAAAGTTACTTTGGGGCAATTGTATACTAAATTATCCGACCCACCACTGAATTTTTATATTCATAATATGCCTTTGAAGAAAAATGAAGGAGACCATCGGCACAGCGCCCACGAAGAAGAGGCCTTCCACTGGCATTTAACAATTTTTCCGCGCATTACCATTTGGGCCGGGTTTGAATATGCCACGGGAATTCCGGTAAATCCCATTCCGCCTGAAGTTAGCACAAAATTTTTAAAAGGAGAAGAATAGAGTATTAGTGGCTAGTTGCGAGTGACTAGTGGCTAGCATCAAAAATTATGAGTATTTCTCATTTCAAAGAATTGATAGTATGGCAAAAGTCCATGGATTTAGTTCATGAAGTTTATAAGATTACAAGACAGTTTCCTAAGTCTAAAATATATGCACTTGCTTCTCAAATGCAAAGAGCGGTGGTATCAATACCTTCAAATATCGCAGAAGGCCAATCGAGGAATCATAAAGCAGAGTTTGTTCAATTTTTAGGGATAGCATTTGCTTCTTCTGCTGAATTGGAGACAGAAATATTAATTGCTAAAAAAGAATATTCAAACTTAAATTATCAGATAGCCGAGAGCTTACTTGTGGAAATCCAAAAAATGCTTTCAGGCTTAATGAAGAAGTTACTTGCAACTAGTAACTAGAAACTAGCCACTATTATATGAAAAAACTCATCATCGCCAATTGGAAACTTAATCCTTCTACCTTATCTGATGCACAGAAACTCGCCTCATCAATA
>Ga0172370_10003009_pt1 | contig 23735 bp, 12 predicted proteins | sample LakKiv5m_FD_114538 | JGI IMG/M metagenome (GOLD analysis project Ga0172370, IMG submission 114538) | Freshwater microbial communities from Kabuno Bay, South-Kivu, Congo - kab_022012_11.5m | ecosystem: Environmental > Aquatic > Freshwater > Lake | place: Democratic Republic of the Congo...
GAGCCTGTCGCACAAACCTTAAGATTCGCGAATATAAGCAGAATTTAGTAAAATAATAATAATTACAAGACATCAACCTAAGGAATAAGCAATGAGTCACTACAATTTTATCCCAACTGAGCGTGAGCAAGACCTTCTGTTACCTCCCAGCCTGAGAGAATGGTTGCCAGAGCAAGACTTGGCATGGTTCATCATTGATGCAGTGACCCAAATGGATCTGAAACCATTTTATAGCAGGTATCGAAGTGATGGAAGGGGAAATGCTGCTTATGACCCTGAAATGATGGTTAGTCTGCTGCTTTATGCATATTGTCTGGGTATCCGCTCTAGCCGGAAAATTGAACGGCGTTGTGAACGCGATATTGCATTTCGGGTGATAACTGCGAACCAGAGACCAGATCATTCAACCATTGCTCGTTTTCGGCAAGGGAACGAACAGGAACTGTCTGCGCTATTTACGGAGGTATTACGACTGTGCACAGAAGCGGGATTGGTCAAAGTAGGATTGGTAGCATTGGATGGCACAAAGGTTAAGGGCAACGCTTCCCTAGGTACGAATCGATCCTATGGCTGGATAGAAAAGAAAGTGCAAGAAATGTTGGATGAAGCGGCCGATAAAGACAAAGAAGAAGATAAACTCTACGGTGAGAACAGACGAGGGGATGAATTACCTGAGGATTTACAAGATCGCGGAAAGCGTCTAGAACTATTGAAAGAAGCAAAAGCACGTCTGGAACAAGAAGCGAAAGAAGCTGCGGCACAACAGGCAGAAAAGATCAAGAAACGTGAAGAAGAAGAGCAGAAAAGCGGTAAGAAGAAGCGTGGGCGTAAGCCAAAAAGACCACAAGATACCCCCCAGCCGGAGTCGAAGGCAAACCTGACTGATCCCCAGAGTCGGATCATGAAGACACGAACTGGTTATGTTCAAGGTTACAATGCACAAGCAGTGGTTACTGAAGATCAAATCATATTAGCGGCAGACGTGACACAAGAGGAGAATGATAAGAAACAATTACATCCCATGCTGGAAAAAGCTCAGGTAGAACTTGTGTCAGCTGGTGTAGAAGATAAGATTGACACCGCTCTGCAAGATGCAGGATATTGGAGCGAAGAAAATATTCTCATCGCAGATCCCGAAGGACCAGAACTCCTGATAGCAACAACGAAGGATTGGAAACAGCGCAAGGCACTACGTGAACAAGGTCCACCGCGAGGAAGGATACCCAATGACATTACAATTAAGGAGCGCATGGAGCGTAAGTTACGTACTAAGCGAGGATGGGCGCTTTACAAACGGCGAGGGAGTATTGTGGAACCCATATTCGGGCAGATTAAGGACGTCAGAAGATGCGACCGGTTTATGCGACGCGGGTATGTTGCAGCACAAAGTGAATGGCGGCTGATTGCCGCAACACATAATCTGCTTAAATTGTGGCGCAGTGGTAAGTGGTCTTGGACATGAGATTCACAGAATGAACCAAATAGAAAGTCTTATCTTATCATTGTCAATTAATTACCAAAATATTCTCTTCAATTAAGTTTTTAACCGATGGAAAGCTTAATAATCACATTTCAATTGAAGTCCACGCAACAGGCTCATAGGAAATTTATATCAATGATTAAATTTTGGACATGATTCGATCCGAAATCGATGGTAGGCATAAACCTTGCATCATTATGATCAAGTAAACGCAATTTTTTTATGGAGAGATCAAAGACCATGGCAAATATTACACGACTAGGAATGCATTATTTTCCAGATACAACCCATTTTCGTGAAGAAGACATTAACCGATGGATCCCAAGATTAGAGCAGATGGGCGTTTCATGGTTGACAATCATCGCTCCATTTGAAAGGGCTGTACCTGAGCGCTTTATCAACGCCCTTCTATCTTCGAATATCACACCAATTCTTCACTTCCAATTTCAAGCTGGACTTCCCGTTGACCAAAGCACACTGCAATTATTATTTCAACATTATGCCCGCTGGGGCGTAAAATATGTCACTCTTTTCGATCGTCCGAATTGTCGCGCCCATTGGTATCCAGCCACTTGGTCACAAGTAGATCTAGTAGAACGTTTCCTAGACCTGTTCATCCCACTCGCTGAATTGGCAATCAGTGAAGGTTTAACCCCCATCTTCGCACCCTTAGAACCAGGCGGCGACTATTGGGATCTCGCCTTTTTGCAAACCGCAATGAAGAGCATCAAACGGCGCGGTTGCAAACGGCTGTTAGATAAATTAGTACTTGGGGCTTATGCATGGGCTAATGGAAAATCTGTCTTATGGGGTAAAGGTGGACCTGAAGTTTGGCAAGGCGCTCGACCTTATTACACACCCGAGGGTCAACAAGATCATCTTGGCTTTCATATCTTTGAATGGTATCAATCAGTTGCACGAAGCGAGACCGGGCGAGAAATACCTGTCATGATCTTACGAGCCGGAGCATCGATTGGAAAATCAAAGCCAAAGCATGTCGATATCGAAGGACTTGACCATACCGATATCAATATGGAAATTGCCCGTTTGATGGAAATCGAGGTTAATGGAGAGAAGAGAGAAGAATATCGTGTGCCCCCTTCTGTGCTGGCATGTAATTTTTGGCTCTTAGCCAGCGAAGCGGATTTCCCCTATGCTCCACAAGCTTGGTATAAGCAAGGGGATGAAAGATTACCGGTCGTTGAAGCCTTCAAGCGATATGCCGCGATTGAAAAAATCATTCCGACCAATGATCAAGAGGGTAAACAATTAGAAGGAGAAGTAGAGTTTGATCGACCAGTCCAAACCAATTCAGGAGAAGAAGCGGAAGTAAAAGAAAGCGTTGATCATTCGATATCTCATTATGTGCTATTGCCGCTCTATGCTTGGGGAGCGGCAGATTGGGATATTGATCTGATCCAACCTCTCATACAAGATACCCATCCAACGATTGGATTTTCCCTTTCAGAAGCTCGATTAGCAGAAAAAGTGACCGTAGTCGGAGGGGAAGGCGCTATCTCCGATGAAGCTCTTGGGTTATTGCGAAAATCGGGTTGTTTTGTGGAAAGGATTCGTGAAGATGGCACGTTAATTGCAACATAATTCTATACCTATAACCTATTGAATCACGCTGAATGGAACTTCCAGGTTCAGGAGAGGAGCCTTATGAACGAAAATTACTCAACCAAACAAACTAATGCGAGAGACGCATCTTTCGATGATATTGTTATGCCGGTCTTAAAAGTGGTCGGACTAGGAGGAGGAGGATGCAATGCTGTCTCGCGTATGATCGAGCTAGGATTATCTGGGGTCGAGTTCATTGCTGCCAATACCGATCTACAAGCTTTGAAAGAAAATCCAGCCGAGACGAAAATATTACTTGGACCACAAACCACACGCGGCTTTGGCGCGGGTGGCGATCCGAATTACGGAAGGATCGCAGCAAGAGAAAGTCGAGAAGAATTAGCAGCCGCTATAGAAGGCGCAGATATGGTTTTTCTAACAGCTGGGATGGGTGGCGGTACTGGTACGGGAGCAATTCCAGTCGCTGCCGAAATCGCTCAATCATTAGGGGCAGTCACGATCGCGGTTGTCACAACGCCCTTCTCCTTTGAAATGGGTCGTCGACAGAAAAATGCCAACCAAGGGTTGGAGGAACTAAAAGAACACACGCATACATTGGTCTCGATCCCCAACGATCGACTTTTATACGTCGCCCCAAAAGACCTGCCTCTCGACATGGCATTCCGTTTAGCTGATGATGTTTTGCGTCAGGCTGTACAAGGCATCGCTGAATTGATCACAGAACCTGGATTGATCAATGTTGATTTTGCCCATGTCCGCCGTCTGATGATGTTAGGAGGCGGCGCTCTAATGTCAATTGGGCAAGGACAAGGCGATGATAAAACCAGACAAGCTCTCGACCAAGCGCTACATCACCCTCTTCTGGAGACAACTTCATTATTTGATGCGGCTGGTGTGATTGCTAACTTCACGGGTGGTGAAGACCTCTCCTTACTTGAAGTACAGAATGCATTGCAGGATCTACAACGCGAGACTGGACCGAACACTGAAATCGTGATGGGTGTAACAAATGACAACCGCTTAGATGGACGCGTCCAAGTAATCCTGATGGTTACAGGCATAAAAGCGATAACACTGGAGCAAGCCTTATCGAATGTAAAAGTATTAGAACCGGAAGAAGAACAGGAAACTCCTGTGGTTGCCGAAAAAGTGATCCCTAAACACAGTTTCACCAATTCAAGAAACCTGGATATTCCTACTTTTCTCCGTAATCGAATGTAGTCTCTTTATTAGGAAAGTTCTCTTATGACTATGAACCAGAAGCAAATTGACAAGATCAGTGAAGAAATTTATTCTCGTTTTCCTGAGGTCAACGGAAAGAAACCTCAAGTGAACAAGCGTCAGTTTGCAAAGAAACGTTCCATCTTGCGCAGTGATACCTATTCGTTAACCTATCGAGGTCAATCGAAGACTCTCTTAAACAAAACGATACCCTTTTATGTACGCGCCATTGTTAACGAAAATGGAAAAATCTTAAAGATAACCATGTCACACTGATTGAATTATGGCTAATATTACAAGATACTTAGAAATCTCGTTTTGGAAGATCAGCATTGCACTTATGAAAAGTGAAAAAGCAATGCGCATCTTGTTCATATCGATTGGAATCTCCATCATCATTGCCTTAATCACCATCAGCATGTACACACTACAAATATTTGGTGATGTAGAACCTGAAGCTCTTGCTGCTTCTGCACCACAATTTCCAGAGATCGAATTCCCGATAATTCAAACGCCAACGAGTCAAACGACACAACCCGTTCAAAAGAATGTTTTGATCGTTTTTGCGGAGGGACTGGATCAAGATCAACCCTCATTAAAAGGGGTTTGGTTAGGGATTTTTCAAGCTTCCAAACCTCAGGTAATATTCTTACCTATATTTCCGACCCCCAACCCTTCAAACGAATATGAGGATAAGAGCCTTGTCGCTTTATTCGATCTCCAACCGAGTGGAGAACCGGTACAAGAATTCTATAATTATGTCCATCATAAAGATATTTGGTGGGATCATGTGGTCGTTTTGGATGACCACACCCTGAATTTATTAATGGAAGAGACAGGTGGTTTAGATCTAGGAGAAGGTAAGCTTTCTGGCGCTTCCTCCGTTACAGAATTTTCACTGGGACAAGAAGATGCCCAAGCTGCACAAATCGCTCAAGGGATGCTCCTGCGGGGTTTGTGCCAAGAAACAGATCATTTAGTACAAAGCGTTTTTCCTTCAGAGCCTTTCGTTTCAATCTCAACCCATTGGTATAGCGATCTCGATCTACCAAATATGCACAGCAATCCTGCATTGATTGACCCCATATCTGGTTTATCCTGTGAAGTTCCTGTGTTGAAGGAAGTATCGATGATTTCGACCGAGGAATAAATTGTTTTTCGATTTTTTTTGAGGAGAAAATATTCATGTTGACGCCGTTTAACTTCGTTCTTTTCATCGTTGCCTTTATGTTCTTTATTGGCGCGGCAACATTTATCGCCGGTATTTTTATTTTATTACGTAAAGCCGCTAGCAATGATATTAAAGACCTCGTTGTGCAGACAAAACGAATCGCCCAGAAAGGCATCACGGATGATGTAGCTGGGTTGGTTGGAAATGCAACCAACCTGATCGATGCAATGAATCAGCTCGTTGTAACCACACGAGGAATAGGGATTATGTTGGTAATCTCAGGAGGCACTATCATGGCATTTTCTGCTTGGATCGCATATCAGGTTTTTAAGAATCAACCATGAATGAGATAAATTTTCTAATCCAATTAAGGGAACAATTTCCGAGCCAGCTTCTTTCGACTTTGCTTTTTGCGTTACGCCAAGACAAAGAGCTATGGGTTGAGATTTCAGAAACTTCACTAGGCGAAAGGGCTCTATCAGAGTTACCCCTAACCTTAGAAGCATGGACGCCAGCCGGTTTATCTTTGTATGCACTCGGACACTTTGAGTTCTTAAGTCGGATTCGGGAAACTCCACCACAACCTTTAGAATCCGACCTAAAAGAAAAAGCACACGAAGCGTTTGAGAAATGGGGTTCAATGAAACTAGGAAATATTAATTTGGCAGAAGCTGGGCTTCTGGCTTTGGCAATAAGAGATCAATATTTCCAAAAAGAATCCTGGGATGGATTAGAGAATATCATCAAAAATCAACCATCCAGATTGGGAACCGTGCTATCTTGTCTATATGGTTTTTTACCCGAACCACATGAGTTCATTTCCTGTATTGAAAAGGTATCCCGAAGTCAAGATCAATCAACGTTGGCTTTACAGATCATCTTTTCTAATCCGCTGAGCGCAGAAGCTCAAAATCAACTCATCGGTAAGCTCTTAGCTGAGCAATCTTTGGACAATATCACAAAAATTCTACAAACCATTTCTATCCATCGACCTTGGCAGGTTCGTCCGATTGCAGAAGGTATATTGGAAAGATATGATCAGAACACAGAAAATTCGTACATCAAGAAGAATGCAGCGGTTGAAAAAAACCTGCAACCGCTAAACGATCTATTAGAAGATATCGCTGACCAAGTTCGTTTAGCGCAAATCTATGATCTAGCGAAAAAACCCGAAGCTTCGGTTTCAAAATTTGCAGAAATCATCGCTAATTTCCGTCCGTTACGAGCACAACTTTCTGCGAATTTAGCACAAGCAATTACTTCGACTCCTAATTCTACACAAGGAAATAAAAAAGGGAGCGCTTTCGATACGAGCGTTGACGCTTGGAAGCAAGCCATCAAATTGATTCCCGAAGAACCTGCCTACGCTGCTGGCTTAGCGAAGACCTTAACAAAAGCCGGTAAATTGGAGGATGCTCAGGCAGTACTACAGTCGAAGAATCTAAAAATTGGACAAGAAGTCCAACCTAATATTTTGATCACAAAAGCGGCGATTGCTAATCAACGCAAAGATAAGAACCTCGCGAACCAATTAGCGCACGAAGCATTGGCAGGATTAAGCGACAGGATCAAGCTTTCCCGAGATGATTATCGATGCCTTGTGGAAATTTTTGAAAACAATCAGTTGTTCCCTGAAATGGTTCAAACCACCAGAATGGCTCTAAAAGAATATCCCAGTGATTTGGAATTCCTACAGTACCATGCGATTGCGTGTTCCAAAACTGCTCAACCTCAAGCCGCCTTAGAGAGCATTTATTCAGCGCTATCCGTCAATGAATTAGAAGCGGAAATAGAGAATGCAGAAACAACCAATAGACCAATTCTTGATCAATTATTGATCGAAAATCTCGAGGCGATCAATGCCTGGAAAGCAGCGCTGAAGGAAAGAGAACGCTACATTGCGAAGCAGGCAGAAATTAGCGCTGACGAATATCTCCATCTGGCAAAATGTGCACTTAATGCTGACGAACCACAAAGAACGTTAGAAGTCAGTGAGATGGTTCTTAAAACAGAACCAGAAAACGATCATGCCCATTCTTTATTGGCAAAAGCTGCAAATCAACTAGGTGATATTCAGGTCGCTGAAGAACACTACGATCGTGCAGTCCAGTTGAATCCTGATAATGCAGAGAATTGGATCGCGCTAGGCGAGATGTATCGATCCAATGGGAAATCAACAAAAATGGTTGAGACATTGAGAATGGCAAGCCAGGCTTTACCGAATGATGCCAGAATCCACCTGGCGTTAGGAGAGGCATTCTTAAAACAGGCAATGGCTACTCAAGCTCTGACAAGCTTCAAACGTGCCTATCAGCTTCAGCCTGATGAGAAGATTGCATTACGTTTAGGACAAACCATGCTTTCCCTGGGTCATTTTGAGGATGCGCTTTCGGTCTTGGGAAATAAATATGAAGAGATGCATCAGCAACTTGAAACAAAGCTGCAAGGAAAAAGTATATCAGAAGATGGAATATCAGATGATGGAATATCAGAGAATAAAATATCCTATGATTATCCAGAACTCACTTACGGGTATGCTCAAGCATTAATCGGTGTTGGCGATCATTCTCAAGCGATTTCGATCCTGGGTGATCTGATCAGCGCCCAACCCAACAACCCAGCGCCATGTTTAGATATGGCAAAAGCGCTGCTGCAAATTGATGATCAACCGGACAGTTCACAACGCGCGGTACCTTTCTTGAAGCGCATTTTGTCAATCGAGAATCCATCTCAAAACGAAGCCGAACCTAAGTCCTCCTTCGAGAACTTCCTACATCAGGACAAGCTTCGAGAAATTCAAGCCGAGGCAAAATTTTACTTAGCCGAAGCGCTAGAAAACCTAGGCGATATGAAGCAATCTATGCAGGCATATCGGAAGGCATTAGAAGCCAATCAAGACCAAGATTCAAGTCGGCGAATGAAAATCTCCCTGGGGTTGGGGCGAGTGGCGCTAAAACTCGACCAAGCAGAAACCGCAATTGCTGCGCTGAAAGAAGTAACGAAAACGGAGCCACTCAATGCAGCCGCGCAGCGTTCTCTCTCCGAAGCATACTTAGCGAGCAATTTAGCCCCTGAAGCTTTTGAGACAGCTTGCGCCGCAATGGAATTAAAGCCCTCTGATCTACCGATGTTGACCTGGTTTATTGATCATGGGAAGAAAATCCATCAGCTCGATTCAGCGCGAGGGTTACAAATCCAAGAGGAAATCATCCAAGCCTTAAGGAGAGCATTAAAGATCGAGCCAGAGCGATTAGATTTACTAGCCAGTTTAGGCGAGATATTATCCGAAAATGGTCAGAAAGAAGAAGCTTTGAAAATATATCGGCAAATCGCTGAAATGCCTTCAGAAAAATATGATCTACCCACAGAGATCATCTACAAAATGGGAAAATCGGTCAGAAAACTGGGCGATCCAAAACTTGCTACACAGATATTAGAGAGCGCCGTCGATAACGCTCAATCGGAAGGGTCACGAGAAATCGCTCCCTCTTCACAAGTGATTTCAAAGATCTACGCCGAATTAGCAGATGCGTATCGACAAACTAATGAACTTCCTGCAGCTCGGTCAGCAATCAAACATGCCATAGAACTAGATCCTCATCAAATCAATTTCCTGGAGCAACAATCAGAGATAGAAAGCGCTGAAAAGGATTATCAAGCGGCATACGAAAGTCTAAAGGAAGCGCTACGCCTAGATCCCTCCAATATTGATCTTCATTATCAGATCGCTAACCTATTGATTGTAATGGGTTATTTGCCAACGGCATACGCTCATGTTGAACAAGCATTGGCAATCGATGAAAATCTACCTGAATCTTCTAGCACAGAGACATTTGAAATGAAACTGCTTGCAGCAGAGTTATCCTATCTACTGCTGCAAAGCGAACGCGCTCAAGCTTATCTGACTGAAATTGAACCTCAAAAACTATCAAAGGACAATCTGTTCAGGCATATCTGTCTTCAGGTTGACCTAGATCTGGATGGCGATCATTTAGATGCTGCCCAAAAAACGATTGCAGAAATCCGCGCGCTTAATCCAGAACATCCCCGCTGTCGAGCTGCACGCGCGCATTTAAAGTATTTACAAGGAGAATCAGCATCTGGGGTAGATATATTGAAAAATATATTTAAAGATCAAGGCATCGAAAAACAAGATAATGCGATTACTTATGGAAATAAGATTGGAATTGAAAGAAACGAAAAAGTACTCACATGGCTAACAGTGAATCGCGCCGCCATTAGATTAAATCTTTGGGAAGAAGCTTTTTCCGTGATCGATTCACTCTTGCATGAAGATCCACACGAACCACTCGCCAACCTTAGATCAGCCCAAATGCTGGTCTATCAAGCTGAGGCATTACGGCTAAGCCAAGACCTGGCTGTGATGAACCATATTATTTCTATAGATGCCTTATCAGATCAAGCTAGAGATAGATTCCAAAAAGCTATTCACGATACAAGAGATAATTTGAGGCGACATATCCCTGAAGTTGAAGATAAAGAGCACGACTGGTGGGAAAATGAAGCTAGCCGTGAAATTACACTTTGGGAAACTCGCGGTCAAGCTATATTCCAACCAGATACGCAGAACGCTGCACAATTCAAGAGCATCTTAAAGGCATTAAAGCCAAAACCCGAAGACATCGCCAGTCTCATGACCGCATTCAGGAATGCTGGAGAAAATGAGACGGCAATCAATATCGTCAAAATGGACTGGCATCCCAGCTATTCAAACACGGAGAGTTCTAGCGATCCATCTGTCCTAGTACAGCTTTCCCTGTCATTAGAGCAAGAAAAACCAAATCAAGCTTTCAATATTGCTTTGGATGCACTTGAACGTGTACAAACGAACAATCATCAGCGCTGGGTATCTCCCGAAATGGTGAAATATCTGTTGGCAAGGATAGCCATGCGTGAAGGTAATTATTCTGAAGCGCTGCAATATATTCGCGAAGCTATTTCTGCATGGGAAGATGAAGGGTTGTGGCATGCACTCGCCGCGGAGATTTACCAAATCAATGCCCCCGACCAGCAATTGCCTGATCTGGAACAAGCAACCTATCATTTGGCTAAATCTGTTAATCTCATGCCTGATTATGCACCTAATTATATTCATCTCGGACAGGTCTATACGCAACAAAGCGAATTTGATTTAGCAATCGAAGCGCTTGAAAAAGCCAGTCAATCTGCCCCAGAAAATGGCGTTATTTGGTTACTCTTAGCGAAAGCGCAGAATGGTTTAGAAGATTACGAAGCAGCCATATTCAGTTTAGATCTTGCGATTGATCGACTTGAGCAACCCTTAGAAGCGCAGTTATTGCGTGCAGAATTATCCATAAAGACAAACAATCCAGGAGACGCTTTTAATCGTGCCCACGCGATCTTAGATGAACATCCCGAACATCCACAAGCGCTGTTCATATTATCACAGGCTTTGCAAGCATTAGATAAACCTGTTGAAGCATTGAATATCATCGAAAAGATCCTGCCAACCGTAGCAGATAACACAGCGATCAATCTTAATCGGATGCAGTTAATCAAACAGTCCAAGGGGATTTCAAAAGCGCTGGAAGAATTAAACCAAGAAGTCTCTCATCATCCAGATAATCCAGAATTGATCGCCTTATTAGCAGAATGGTTATTGGAGGCAGGAAAACAAGAGCTTGCTGTAAAAACGGCTAGGACTGCTCTTCAATATGGGGTGAATAATGATAAGCAAAATTTGCCACGTAATACGCTCGCTGATCTGCACTACTTAATCGGCAAACAAACTCGAGAGTCAGGTCAATTAGATCAAGCAATCTACCATCTCAATGAGACCATCCGATATGCACCCGAGAAGATCGAGCCATACATCGAACTTGGAGAAGTATATCAAGCGCGCAGAGAATTCAAACAAGCTTTGAAAGTCTATCAAAAGGCAATTGATTCAACTGAACCTGATTACCGACCCTATTACTATGCTGGAAAAGTCTTGAAAGACAATAAGGATTATTTAGCAGCCGAGGCAATGCTTCAAAAAGCAGAACAATTAGCGCCGAATGAAGTTGGAATACACCGCTTACTTGGCGCTGTGGTGGCGTTGAATTTTATCCATAACCGACGTCGAGCCCCCACCGAATCTTGATCATTCAACCATTAATGGATGGTATTAATGATGAAATATGCAGGCAAACAAAATATGCGAGATAACTCAGAAACCATTTCCCAGAAGTCACTAAACCGTGATCAATACTTACAGATCGTTGAAGCTGCAATCCATACTGAACGATTTCATTTTGCACGCGACATGATCCTTAAGTGGTTAGCGAACTACCCGGGTGACCTGAAAGCGGGAATATTATATGCAAAAGCGCTGATCGGTTTGGGACGCAAAGAGCAGGCTATTACAATCTTGCGAGGATTATGCAAGGCAGACCCTGAGTATAAACAAGCTGCAGAAATATTACTACTCACCCTCTCGCCACTCGAGGATAGTATCATCCTGGATAGTGATGAATTGACTTATCTCTTTGTCATGACCGGGAAACAAGAAGGGCTTATGAGCCTTGCGGAATGGGGTATGCCATTATATTCAGCACGACAGGCGCTGGAAAATGGAAATATACAAGAAGCAGAACAATTCATCATCCAAGTGAATAATATCTCTGCTCCTCTTGCTCTCGCAGCGGTGACTCAATTAAGAATCTCCACTTCTTTGGAACGCGTTTCGACACAACAAACCAAAGATATAGCAGAAAGATATTTCAAGTCATACCCAGATTGCCTAGCTTGTACATTGGTTTATGCTGATATTCTGATGAAAACAGGTGAATTAGATAAAGCCGTAGCATTGTTGCACCAAGTAGCTGCTCGAGATATTGGCGGTCAAGTTGTCAGTAGGCTTTGGGGCGTCAACCACCCTTATCGCTCTCTTTGGCTTGAACAAATTGAACTAAGCTTAGATGCGCCAATACCTGCAATCGTTGCCTCGGCTCTAGGACGAAACCGATTAAACCAAGGGGAAGATACTCCGATTATTGATGATCAAGAAATCAAACATCCTGAATCCGAATCGATTATAGATAACCCTAAAATCGAAGAACAAGCTTCAGAGAAAAAAGACTCAAATAAACTTGAAAAACAGCGCACTTCTTTGAGCAGCCTATTAAATCAAAGACTGACGGGTGTCGAAGAGAAAGATGAAAACATCGCCAATACAAAGCCAACAGCTATCAGAACGCAGCAAGGTAAACCAATCTCACCAAAGAAAAACAAGAAAGTTGATAAAGATATTAGTTCTATCGCAGAGGCATTCGAACAAATCGCACTTAAAGTAAAACTTCCGGGCATTTCCCATATCGATGGACGATATCCAGTCTATGTCGTTTTTTCCCATAGAAAGCAAATTGAGAAAATCTATGGCAGCAAAGCGACCGCAATTCTAGATGCGGAAATGTGGCGCTTAGTAGAAGCTGTTCGGAACCGACAAGGTTGGAACGCACGCTTATTCTTGGCAGATGATCCGCTATGCACACAACCCCTAGGCATAAAACCAGTAGAGAGCAATGATCCATGGGAACTAAAGCTTGCATTGCGAGATCTAGATGCTGCTTTAGCGAAAAATGGCGAGCAAATTGGCGCCTTATTGATCGTTGGTGGTCCTGAGATCATACCATTTCATCATTTACCGAACCCGATCAATGACCAAGATCAAGATATCCCCTCCGATAATCCTTACGCCACTCGAGATAATAATTATTTCATCCCGGAGTGGCCTGTTGGTCGACTTCCAGGTGGCGCAAGTAAAGACACCAGACTTATCCTGGATACTCTCCGTCGAATTAGCGCTTATCATACTTCGTTTGGGGAATCAAATTCATGGATGCAACGCTTGAAATATTTGATCAATCAAGTCAAAAAAACTCTTCGACGAGAAAAACTAAAAAGCTTTGGTTATTCAGCAGCAGTTTGGAAGGAAGCCGCGAGCGAAGTATTCCAAGTGATTGGAGAGGCTGAAGATTTGAGAGTATCCCCTCCAATGGGGTTGGATAGAACAAGTCTCTCATCCAGCGCAAATCCAATCGCAACCAATCATGGTATGAAGGGTATTCCCTATCCAGACAAGGAATTAGCTTATTTTAATTTACACGGAGTGATCGATGCAGCAGAGTGGTATGGACATGCTAATCCATTGATTGCTTCTGAAGGTCCGGATTATCCCATTGCATTACGTCCAATTGATCTTGAGCCACCAAATCAGAATGAAGAAATTGATCATCCAAAATTTGTGCTCACAGAAGCTTGTTATGGCATAAATATCTTCGATAAAGAAATTGATCAAGCGATGAGTTTAAAGTTCTTACAAACCGGTAGTTTGGCAGTCGTAGGATCAACCTCGATGGCTTATGGTTCGATTGGAACACCTTTAATTGCTGCAGATTACTTGAGTAGCGTCTTCTGGCGTTTGCTGTTACAGGGATTGCCCGTCGGAGAAGCTCTTAGACAAGCAAAAATTCACTTGGCTGAACATGTTAATACAGAACATGGCTTCTTAGATGTCGAAGACCAGAAAACACTAGTTTCATTCAATTTATACGGCGACCCATTAGCACAATATGTTCAGAAATCACGTTCTCCGAAAGTGGTCAAATATCTCGATGAACCATTATCAAATATCACAACAGTTTCCGAAGGATTTGATTTTATCGATGGATCTCAACCCATGCCCGCAAATGTACTAAAGTCTGTAAAAAAGGTGGTTAAGCAGTACTTACCTGGTATGAATAATGCAAACTTATCCTATGTGCATGAACATGTACGATTAAAGGAATGCTATGCGAATCCATCTCATCAACCTAAAAAGAAGGGGAAATTATTCTCAAGTGAAAAAGTAGAAAGAAATGATGAGCACCAAGTGATCACCTTACGCAATGAAACAAAATTATCCGATAGGAAACACCCAACTTACGCTCGCCTGACTCTTAATGAAGAGGGAGATCTAGTGAAATTGGTGATCTCACGCTAGAAACCAATCTTCAACTTATTAATTCCTTCTAATAGAATCCAGGCCCCCACTTTCGAATGGGGATTTTTTCTATCGTATTCATTTGTTTTTTTGTCATATATATGCTTATCGGATATTTCCAAGCCAAATGCGGTTTCTAATATCCTTATAACATTTGAAACAGCAAAAGTGATAGAATATAGCCAAAAAACGTTTTCAATGGAAGAATTAATGCCCTCTCATATTACGAATGAATTCAAACTTGTCAGTCCGCGATCAACCGTAGAGATATATTTATCGGATGGACGTGTTATGAGTGGACCTCGCAACGCTCCGATTGGGGATTTTTTTAATTCCTTACATGAACTAAGCGACGCACCAATCGTAGGGGCAATCGTCAATGGGGAATTGCGAGAACTTACCTACCCTATTTGTATGGATTCAAACGTACAACCTATCAGTATGCGCGACGCTGATGGAATAAGAATATATCGTCGTTCCTTGGTGTTTTTATTAGAAGCCGCTTTTGATCAATACTATAATTCATCTGACCTAAGAGTCGAACATTCAATCTCATCCGGGGGTTATTTTTGTCGCGTAATCAGTCGACCGCCTCTCTCCCAAGGGGAATTAAAAGAACTAGAATCTGAAATGCGTTCTATGGTAGAACAAGATATTCCTTTTAGACGAGAAGAGATACCTATCCAAGAGGCAATTGAATATTTTGAGGAAAACGGAAAAAGCGATAAAGCGCATTTGCTCCTTCATCGTAAAAAAGATTATCTCACGATCTATAAAATGAATGATTTTTGGGATTACCATCATGGTTATATGGTACCTTCATCCAGTTACTTAAAGTGGTTCCACTTGACCCTGACAGGAGAAGGATTCACGCTGCATTTTCCACGCCGACAAGCGCCTACAAAATTGCTACCCTTAGCTGAATATCCAAAACTATTGCATACATTTCGCTTATATAAAAGTTGGCTTGACCGCTTGGAAATCTCCAGCGTAGGCGCACTTAACGATGCCATAATAGAAAATCGCATAGATGAAGTGATCCTTGTGTCCGAGGCTCTGCATGAACAACGAATTTCTGAAATCGCATCCCAGATCTCTGCACGAAAGGGTGAAATTCGTGTGATCATGGTGGCAGGCCCAACTTCTTCAGGTAAAACAACTTTTTCAAAACGTCTGGCTATTCAATTACTCGCTAGCGGTGTAGCGCCATTCCCATTGGCAATCGATGATTACTTTATACCAAGGGATCAAACACCTTTAGATGAAAATGGAGATCCTGATTTTGAGTCAATCGTGGCTGTAGATCGGAAACGCCTTTCCCGTGATCTCCAGCAGCTAATTCGAGGCGAGCGAGTTAGCATACCAGCCTTCAACTTTATCACTGGAGAATCTGAAGAAGGAAAGGAAATTCAACTCAAATCTGGTGAAATCATCATTCTAGAAGGGATTCACGGCTTGAACCCCGAATTAGTCCCACAATTTCCATCTGAACAAACCTTTCGTATATATATATCCGCTCTTACTCAACTAAACCTGGATCGACATAATCGAATATCCACCACCGACACACGTTTGATACGTCGTATTGTGCGCGATGCGCGCGAACGGGGATATTCTGCCCAAGATACCATACAACGTTGGGAATCAGTGCGTAGGGGTGAAAAAAGGCATATTTTTCCCTACCAGGAAAATTGCGATCTTATGTTCAATTCGGCGCTGGTCTATGAACTCTCAGCGCTCAAGTCGCTTGCAGAACCATTACTTAGACAGGTGCCTTACGGCACTCCAGAACATGTCGAAGCCAAACGGTTATTATCCCTCCTGGAATGGGTGCTTCCACTGGAAAGCGATCTGATCCCCGATAATTCAATCTTGCGGGAATTTATCGGCGGATCAATCCTGCGAAGTTTCACGTTATGGCATAGTAATCCATAAAACAAACTGTGATGTACTAACAGAGTCCTGTGATGAGAGAGGCTTCATTTATATTGTCTGAAGCAAACGAAATATATAAAGTAATTAAGGGAAAAAAACCTTATTTGTTTTTTTGAAGAAAGAGAAACCAAGCCCCAAGAATCGCCCATATCAGCAAGATCAAACCGAGTAATAAGAACCGGTAAATATTCTTCCTATCAATCGATGACCCATTCTTAATAGCTTCCAGTTGCCCTGGCTCGAATTGGATGGCTTGCAATTCATCGTCCGAATTAGCCTTGGTCAGGAGAAACTCAAGCGTGGATAAAGGGATTAGAGTTCGTGTGATCGTGGGAGTGTCTTTTGTGACCGCCAAGATTGGCGTCGGTGTGTCAATCATGACGGGTGTAGGCGTGGCTTGAGGTTGTGTAGGCGAATGTGTAAGCAAAATCGTTGGCGTAAAACTTGGTTGAGTGATGGTCGCTGTCTGTAGAGTGGTTGTAGGCGTTATGGTTGAAATGACTGTATTGGTTATGGTTAGGGTTATTGTTGGGGTGATCGTGGTTGTACCGGTTAAGGTCTGAGTCGGTGTCCCTATGGTTGGTGTGGTCGTGGTTTCTGATGTAATTGTCTGCGTTTCAGTCAAGGTTTGTGTGAGCGTCTCTGTAGCTTGATTGATCAATGAAGCATCAAACAAATCGATTTTTGGCATGAACCTTGCATTATTAATAGCAACAATATCAACATAGTAGATTGGTGTTGCCACGTTTTCAGCACAAGAGGATAATGGTACTTTCCAAACAAAAGAAATGATGATCACAAAACATGTACTGATATACGATGTAATGTTAGCGAAAAAATGAAATCTATTCATAAAATATACTTGCTGCGCTTGCTGCGCTTGCTGCGCTTAAGATTATCAAATCATCAACCCTAGAAATATCGAATATCAAAACATGGTATAACAAATCAATCGTGTAAATTATATCAAGTACACTGGCATAATATGATTAGAATGATCATTACTCTTATGAAAGATCAGTTAAAAAAGTAACAAATATGATTGATAGAACAACCTTCAAAGTATGATTTTTTTAAAAAGAAACTAACTCATACTGCAATGATTTTTAACCAATAATAAGAGCATAGAGGCAATTTTGAAGAAAAAAATGATCTCAAAAACTTTTTTAATCACTTCAATATTACTCATAATCGTCGTCGCATTTTCAACATTTCTGCTACAACAAGTTGAAACTATTCCTGATATCTTAAAATTTGATCCAAAATTCTTGTTCACAGATGAAGAAGAGGCAATTCTACAAGCAGTCCAAGACGCAATCCAATTGCACGATGAAGCCTCATTGATGTTCACTATCTATGAAACTAAAATAGAAGATATCAAAATCTCAAAAGATGGCAAATGGGCAACCGCTTGGTTGATCCCAATCGATCCAGAAACGAAACAAGTCATACCGACTGAACCAGGATTGGCAATCGTACAAAAAAAAGGACTGGATTGGTTGGCAGTATTGCCGTCTGAAGAACAATGGGTTACCCTTATAAATCAAACACCTGATGATCTAATACCAATCGAAATGAAATCGAATTGGGTACAAATTGCAGAGGCAAAAGCTATTCCAGACAGCGCTGGGCTATATGGTGGGTATTATCTACCTTGGAAAGCAGGCGAAACCATGGCGCTTACCCAAAGTGTTGGACACGATCGCTATACACCCAGCGAAAGCGCTCATTATGCCTTTGATTTCGCCAAGGTCGGATATCCAAGCGGTATGTTTGATGTGCATGCGGCTGGCTTTGGCGCTGTCAAACAAGCGGTATGGAAATATCCTAACGGAGATCCACAACATGGGAATTATCTCGTGTTAGAGGACACCAGCACAATTCCGACTACTTATCAGCTTTATTTGCATTTTGCACAAAATAGCATCCCGACCAAATTCAGGGAAGTCGGCGCTTTCGTATCACAGGGTGATTTTATAGGTGTTGCGGATGATACTGGGATCAGCTCAGGAAATCATCTACATTTCCACGTACATACTTATGCCTATTCCTATTGGGGGACTTCTGTAGATATCGTCTTCGAAGATGTGGCGATCAATGGGGGAAGACCGCGTATTCCCTCCGACCTAGCTTATTGTAAATCTTCTGATGTATGTAATGATACTCAGAACACCTATGTATCCAAAAATACTGGCAGCAGTGATCACACACCTCCCTACGGTGGTATTGATAACCCCAAAACCGGAGATATGGTCAGTACAAGCGCTGTTTCCCTAGCTGGTTGGGCGCTAGATGACGATAGCGGACTTTCATCAGCCCAATTCAAAGCAAAGTACAATGGCGCCTGGCATTACCTTGGCGAGCCATTTAATACCAATACTTTTGTCTATGATTGGAATATGTGCGATGACCAAGTTCCCGATGGCCCGGTTAGCTTAGCGCTCGTATTAAAAGACCATGCCTATAATGAAGTTGACGGGGTTACGGGTTTAACGCATTTCACCAAGAATTATAATTGTCCTTCCGGTAACAGCCCTTGCCTCCCATCTGATAATCAAGTTGCTTTATACGATTCAAAGAATTTCCTCGGCGACTGCATGCTCTTAGATATTGGCACATACAATCAAGCAACCATCACCAGTCAGATTGGGAATGATCAGACTACATCAATAAAGGTGGGAAAAAATGTACAAGCCACCTTATTTGCCAATGATGGGTTTACGGGGCGAGGGGAAACATTCATCACGGATGACAGCAATCTATCTGATAATCGGATTGGAAAGAACAACGCCTCTTCGGTGAAAGTTGAAACTCGAACAGCAACACCATCAGTACCTTCCCATATTTACCCAGCCAACAATACGACCTTCAACACCGATAGCTCCTTCAGCTTATCATGGAGCGATACTGGTGGAGGATTGGAATTCAAAGCTCAAATCTTTAAAGATGGCGCCCCGTATTTATCAACTGATTGGCAAAAAGCCGCTAATTGGCATATCAATGCCTTAGAGAGCGGCGCTTATACATGGCAAGTAAAAGCCCGCAACGGGGAAAGAGAAAGCCAATGGAGCAGCACAACCAGCTTCAATATCGAGAACTACACACAAGCCCCACCCTCATCCATATCAGTTCCCTTTACAGATACGATGGAAAATGGAGCAAATGGATGGACCTTCAACGCGAATTGGTCCCAAGTGAGCGATGCCAATCACACCACAAATGGCGCAAAAAGTTGGCGTTATCATATCACTGACCAATCCACCTATAATAACGGTTCAGCTAACTCTAGTTATTTGACCTCCCCACCCATTCAAATCCCCGCATCAGGTGAGACTTACCTGCGCTTTTGGTATCAATATGAAACCGAAGATGATGAATTGAATTGGGATCAACGTTGGGTACAAATCGCCGCAGATGACGAACCGTTCACCAATACTTTACAACTTTCCGATGATGCCCCGAATTATTGGTTGCGGAGCAAAGCGATATCATTGGTATCCTATGCGGGCAAGACGATCCGCGTACGATTTTACTTCGCAACATTAGATAATATCTTCAACGATTTTAAAGGTTGGTATATTGATGATTTCAGCATAACTTCTGATGCTGATCCGGATTGTAGCGATACGAATGACTATATCGAAGGAGCCACTCCTATCGATTATGGCGATAATATCAATGCGGTTATTTGCCCATCAGGCGATATCGACTTCTACCAATTTGAAGCAACTGAAGGCGATCGCATTGCAGTTTGGATCGAAGCGGAAAGTAATGGATCCCCGCTCGACTCGTATCTATTTTTCTATGATGATGGCAAATCGCTTCTCACCCAAAACGATGATATGGTGATTGGAGAGCGAAAAGACTCAAATCTATTCTATCAGCTAGGAAAGACAGGGACATATTTCCTAAAAATACGCGCCTGGGATTCCCCCACTTCTGGCGGAACAGAGTATACTTATACTCTGAACCTCGAGAAGGATTCTGACGATCCAAATATGTCCTTTGTGAATCCGCAGAGCAACGATTCGCTCGAATCTGGTATGATTGAGCTGGAGGTAGCTGCGAATGATCCAACAACTGGCATCAGCCGGATTCAATTTTTCTGGCATAATAGTGATTGGTTGAATTCGGATTGGGTTTATATAGGAGAAGACTGGCAAGGTAACGATAATTGGAAACTCAACTACGAGATCGATGAAAGCAGCGATCTATCGAATTGCGCGTTTTATGCGATCGCATATGATTGGGCTGGCAATTATCTAGGCGCTGGCGCATGGAATCTAGGAGAACATAGCTTACCAATTTATTTCCCAGTCATATCGAAATAAGGTGAAAGATACAAAGAAATTAATCATTCAAATACCCTGCTATAACGAAGCGGAGACCTTACCGGATACGATCAAGGATCTGCCGCGCTCGTTACCAGGCATAGATACGATTGAATACCTGATCATCGACGATGGCAGTCAAGACGGAACCGCCGAGGTTGCACGCGAGCTGGGCGTCGACCATGTGGTAAGGTTGGGGAAGAACCATGGTTTAGCTGGCGCTTTCAAAGCTGGATTAGACGCGTGTATCCGATTAGGGGCGGATATTATCATCAACACAGACGCAGATAATCAATATGTAGCTGCCGATATCCCAAAATTGATCGAACCAATTTTGTCTGGAAAAGCTGGGCTGGTGATCGGAGATCGAAGAGTTGCCACCGTGGAAACGTTTTCACCGGTCAAGCGAAGGCTGCAAACTTTCGGAAGCTTTGTTGTATCCAAAGCATCTGGACTTGAAATACCAGACGCGACCAGCGGCTTCCGCGCGATGACACGTGAAACGGCTATGCGAACAAACGTACTTTCCAACTACTCATATACCTTGGAAACCTTGATCCAAGCTGGCAATCGCAATATCAGTGTCGCATCAGTTACTGTAAGAACAAATCCTCCCAAAAGACCATCCCGTTTAATGGTAGGTATTTGGGATTATCTAACCCATTCCACCATCACCATCATCCGAGCCTACGCGATGTATCGAGCTATTCGAGTATTTTTTGGAATTGGTTTCTTTCTCCTGGTTATAGGAGGAATTCTCGCTGCGCGTTATCTGGTCTTTTTCATCCAAGGACAAGGCGCTGGACATGTGCAATCCGTGATCGTGTCCGCGATCCTGATCATCGTCGGATTCCAAACAATGTTGAATGGATTGCTAGCTGATTTGATCGCGAGTAATCGGAAGATGTTGGAAGAGATAATGCTCCGAATGCGAGAAATAAAGTTTGATAAATCTACCGATTAGGATATTGTTCCCCCACATGAATGAAAAAAATAAATACCTAATACTTCTTTCATTAGTATTTATAATAACAAGTTGTTCTCCTTTCATCCGTACAGAACAATCCAACAGATCAAACACTATTGTTCTACAACCAGGACATTCCGTCGGGCAAACCTTTACAGCTCGATATAATGGATTAGAAAGCATCATCATTTATCTGGAGCCAGGTGAAAATGAGCAAGGATCCATTAACCTGCATCTTAGAACAGCACCACAATCCGATGTAGATCTAAGATTTTCAACCTTACAATATAAGCAATTAAAAAAATTCGGGACTTATACATTCCAATTCTCGCCCATTCCTAATTCTGCCCATTCTGACTACTATTTTTTTATAAAGAATCAAGGGGAAGAACCAATTTCAGTGGGTATGGGAGATTATTTCTCTTACCTTCAAGGCAGCCTTTACTATAATTATGAACCTCAAGATCAACAACTTTTCTTCAAGCTCGCCTACAATACCAAACTCATGGTTATTGGTTTAATCAAAGAAAGTCTTATTTGGATTTTATGGATTCTGGCAAGTCTTTTCTTATTTGTCATCCCCGGCTGGGCATTAGCCTCTCTAGTAATCTCTAATTGGAAACAAACATACTGGGCAAGTAAATTTGGAATTTCTCTAGGACTAAGTATAGCTATCTATCCAATTCTATTATTATGGACAGATCTAGTAAACATTCACTTATATAGTCTGTACGCTTGGGGCCCACCCATTATCGGTTTGACTATTATCATCTGGAAGAATAAATATTATTTTAGCCGAACGGAATTTTCCGGTTTAATTAACAATTTTAAGTCTAATTTCGATTTTAAGAATTTCCTCATAGACTGCCTTCTGCTTGTAGTAATTGCAATAACAATTGCTATCAGATTTTGGGTAATTCGTACATTGGAATATCCAATGTGGGGTGATTCCTATCAACACACCATGGTTGCTCAACTATTAATTGATAATGGCGGGCTTTTCAATATATGGCAACCTTATGCTGAAATGAGTACATTTACCTACCATTTTGGTTTCCAGACATCCGTGGCAGTTTTTCATTGGGTTACCGGTCTGGATAGTCATCAGGCTGTTTTGATCCTTGGTCAACTGATCAATGCATTCGCAGTGATTGCATTAATCCCTCTTGCCAATAAGATAAATTCCAGCCGTTGGACAGCTGTATTCACGATCTTATTTGCTGGCTTATTATTCCAGATGCCGATGTACTATGTAAATTGGGGACGGTATACACAGTTAACCGGTCAGGTCATCCTACCTATCGCTATTTTGCTTGCCTGGAATTATCTAGAGAAAGAGAAGATAAAATCGCCTTTATTAATCGCCATCTGGATAGCTTGGGCTGGTTTAGGTTTAACCCATTACCGAGTACTCATCTATAGCATTATTATTTTGCCTGCTTTCCTTATCCTAGGAACTAAAATTTCAAGGTGGAAAAGTTACTTCTTACAAACTTCAGCAATTGGGATTGGGGCTGGAATTATTTTCTTACCCTGGTTTGTGAATGTGTTCGTTGGGAAGTGGCTCGATATATTCAATCACTATATGAGCCTACCTGCCAATGATCTCCCTGCAGACACGGCGACCTACAATTCAATTGGTAATATTTCAGCTTATTTACCACCTTTAGCATGGATCATATTACCAATTATCTTAGCAGTCGGAATCTGGAAGAGGGAAAAAGATTTTTCAATCCTTGCCCTTTGGGGATATCTCGTTTTCTTGTTAGCGAATCCAAATTGGTTTCATCTTCCTGGCGCTGGTACCCTAACCAATTTTGCTGTATTCATCGCCGCCTATATACCCATAAGCATTATTCTCGCGGTAGGCTCAAGTTGGTTGATTAAAAGGTTGCATAATGGCAATTGGCTTCTACCTAGCTTATTCACCAATCAATCCAGACAACAAGTTTTCCTCACCATACTAATCATCACGATTGGTATATTAAGTGCATTTTACGGTGCTAGTAGACGCTTTTTCGATATGGAAATCAATTATC
>Ga0172370_10003010_pt1 | contig 23724 bp, 13 predicted proteins | sample LakKiv5m_FD_114538 | JGI IMG/M metagenome (GOLD analysis project Ga0172370, IMG submission 114538) | Freshwater microbial communities from Kabuno Bay, South-Kivu, Congo - kab_022012_11.5m | ecosystem: Environmental > Aquatic > Freshwater > Lake | place: Democratic Republic of the Congo...
GCGGCACCACCGACCCGTGGCTCGTGCTCCTCGCGCAGGCCGCCGACCCCAACCTCGCGCGGCCATCCGCGCTCGCTGAGCGGGTTTGCTATGCACACTGAGGGCTTAACCGATCACGCATGCTCAGGCCGCAATGGGCCAGCGCCAGCCACATCGCGTGCTCCACGTCGGCCTTGCGGAACGCGCCCTTGAGCGTGCCGTCGAACCCGACCGGGGCGCCGGTTTCGTCTCGGGTCGTCGTCCCTTCGAGAGCGGCGTCGCGCAGCGGAAGGTAGCTGAGCAGCAGGTAGTAGGCGTTGTACTCGGAGTCGTACGTCCCCTCACGCATGACCGCCGTGTCAAAGAAGTACAGGTCGGCGCGGCCCGTCGTCAGCGCGTCGTCCGACGACGTCGAAGCGGGCAGCGTCACCGGCGCCACGGGAAGTCCGTAGTCGTTGCGCTGCGCAACGAGGTATCCGGTATGCGCCGAAGGCTCTCCCCACGCGTAGAGCGCGTCGAACGGCGAGTCGCCGGGCCGAGGAAAGAGGACCAGGCGGTTCACCGCGCCGGCCTGCATCTCGCGCGTCGTGTCCAGCCCGAGGGAGACGCCGAACATGGAGGGGAACTCCAACCACGTGCCCCAGAGCGGGTCGAGCGCGCCGTCTCCGTTCGCGTCGACCCAACACGGGTCGCCGGGTGACAGTCCCCACGAGTCTCGGATGTCGACGGAGTCGATGCGGATGGCCTCGAATGCCGATACGTCCAGCGCCGAGCACGTGCCTTCGCGGCAGACGGTGCCTGCGGCACAGGTGCCGCACTCGTCCCCGCACCCGTTGGATCCGCACTTCGCCGCACCGCACGTCGGAGCACACGTGCACACGTCGTCCTCGCAGCTTCCCCACTCGGCCTCGCACGTCACGCAGCCGGGCCCACACGCCCCCGGTTCGCACACGCACTGCCGCTCGACGCACGCCATGCCGGACGGGCACGACCCGCAGTCGTGGCCGCACTCGTCCGTACCGCAGTAGGACGTGGTGACGCATTCGTACGAATCGCACGTGGTCGAGCTGCAGGACGTGTCCACGCATGTCCCCCAGTCACAACTCTGCCCGCAACCGCAGTCCCCGCACGACCCCCCGCACCCATCGTCACCGCACTGCTTGTCCTGACACCTCGCATCGACGCACACGCCGTCTTGGCACCACTGCCCGCAGCCGCACGCGCCGACGGCCGGACTCGAGTCGTCGCAGTCACTTCCACCGCAATCGAAGCGCGGCACGCCGTCCTCATCCTGGTCGCAGTTGAGATCCTGGTGCGGCTCCGACGAGCCCAGGTCGAAGCACGCCGGAGCGGCGTACGCCACCAGAGCGACCGCCAGCCAGGGGGCGGCCCGTCGAAACCCATGAATTGCGCTCCGAACGAGTTGAACAGCGAGATCGATTCCGCTCATGCCGGCCTCCGAGGGGTTCTTCCGCGTTGCCACGGCAGCAAGAATCGATCCACCGCCTACGCACAGCGTCCTGGATCGTCGTTGACGCCTTACGCGGTGCGGCTTTCGGACCCGGGCAGGACGCGCGCCCCTGCTCGACGGCGGGCGGGAGGGAGGCTCATTGATGCTCCACTCCGCAGAATCGAGCCGGCCGACGCCGAGCGCGTCGACGATGTCATGCGGCGACTGAAGGCCGAGTACGGCTACTGCGAGGCCTGCGCCGTCGAGGTCTTGGCCGTCCTCGAGGCCCGGCTGTACGACGAGCCGGCCCGACCTCCGGAAACGACGTCAGGGAGACGAAGTCGCAAACCGCCGCCGAGGTCCAAGGAATCCTGAAGATTGTCGCGGCTGTGCCCTTCGCGCTGGCCGTCGAATTCGGGCGCTGAGGGTTGGCGTCGCCCCAAATGTGGGCGGCCTCGCGGTCGCATCGCCCCGGCCTCGTTCACCCGGGTTGCGAAGATGCCCTTGCGGGGGCTGAGTGTTGCCCGGATACTTGGAGGCGAGGAGCCGCTAGCATGAACGTCGAATTCTCCCGTCACGCTCGACGGCGCATGAAGCTCTACGGGATCTCGGCCGAGGACGTGCGATTGACGCTTGAGCAGGCCGACAGCGTGGAGCACCAGGAGGATGGGTTGTTCGCCGCTACGAAGGCTTTCGGAACTACCCACGGCGACTATCCGCTGAAGGTCGTGTACATCGAAGAGAACAATCGGCTCGTCGTCGTCACGGCGTATCCGCTGAAGCGACGGGTATGGAGGACGCCATGAAGGTCACGTACGACCAACAGGTCGATGCCGCTTACATTCGCTTCTCGACCAAGAAGCCGACCGGCGGGGTCGAGTTGGCCGAGGGGATCATCCTGCACACGACGGCCGAGGACGAGGTCGTCGGCCTCGAGATGCTTCACGCAAGCAAGAAGGTACCCTTGAAGAGCCTGTTCACCTTCGAACTGGCACCGGCCAAGGTCGCCTGACGAAGCGGCCGCTGCTGGGGGCGACGAATTGACGCCGTGACGGCCTTATCGGTCCTGGTGATTCGAGTGCTGGCCGTCGCCTCGCCGATGGCGGCACCTTCAAGAGCCGAGCAGCCGACGTTCGTCGTAGAAGCCGAAGCAGGGATCGAGGCCGCCGCCGGCGTGAGGATCGGGGACGGCTCTGACGACGGATCGGTCGTCGTTTTTCGCCCGATAACCGCCCGATGGCTGTTGCGGTTCTTGAAGCCACTCGCAGTGGGTGTCCAGTTTGGCTACTCGTTTGTCCCAGACAGCGACCGCATACCCACCACGCACCTGGTTACGCCGGCAGCCGTAGTCAGCTGGTTCATCGGAGGGGATTCGGGGGGCGGGTTCTCCCTGTCCGCTTCCGGTGGATACCACGTCGGAAAGACGCAAAATGCAGACCTTTGGCCCGCGAACAAGCGGTGGCTAGACGCGCGAGGACCTACGGCGGCCCTGTGGGGTACGATTCGCTCGAAGCCGCACGCGGGGTTCCCGTGGCTCCTATCGGTCGGGATCGACGCCACCACTGTCACGTCGAGCGAGATGGCCGACACGCAGAGTTTTCGAACCTACATGTGGCTGGGCGCGTTCGTTGCCGTCGGGTGCTGGTGGGAGTCGTAGGCGATCGGGCCGCTGGCTCGGGATCCCCGATCGCCTTGGGTCCGTGCGAGTCGCCGGGCCAGCGCCAAGGGGGCGACAACCGTCGAAACCTCGCGTCCCGCGCCGAGTTGCCGCCCTTGCGCGACGTCGCTACGCTTCGGGCATGATCAGGCCTCGGGGGAACCCATGACGATCCGCGGCATTGGCAGGGCGTTCCTGGCCGGACTGGCGATTGCGGTCGTTGGCGTGTCCTGTAGCGCGACCAACGAAGCCGACGCTGGCGTCGACGCGGTTCCTGACGTCAGCGGAGAGCTCCATGCCGCTGACGTCGTTCGGGATGCCGCGGGCGACCTGCACGCCGATGTCGCCGACGACACCTGCCATCCGCGGTGCGAGGACAAGGAATGCGGCTACGACGGCTGCACCGGATCGTGCGGCTCGTGCAGGTGCGGCGAACTGTGCGACGCAGAGGGACTGTGCGTGGCAGGCTGCGTGCCCGTGTGCGATGGCCGGGAGTGCGGGGACGACGGCTGCGGCTGCTCCTGCGGGAGTTGCCTTGACGACGAGGTGTGCGATCCCTCGGGCGCGTGCGTGGTCGAGACCTTCCTGACCTGGGACCAGCTGGTGCCGGACTGCGGCAAGCAGCTGCAGGTCTACGACGCCGAGGATCCGTTGGTCGTCGTGGGCGAGGAGGACAACTGCCAGGCGGTCTCGTTCTGCCTGTTCTGGGGCGGCGAAAAGGCGAAGATCATCGGCGTGACCCCTTCCCTTCCCCCGTGAGCCCGCCCGACCGGTCCGCGCCACACCCGATTGCCGAACGATATCAATGGCCCCTGAGCCCTCCCGGCGGGCCTCCAGAGCCGATTTCTGGCTTGTCGCCCCCCGCGCGCCTGTGGTATACAGGCCTGTGCAACATTTCGGCAGGCCTCCCCATGGAAATCAGTGAGTTCCTGAGCCAGCTCGAGAGCGACCCGAAGAACCTGAAGCTGTTCACCAGCATCCAGGAGACGCTCCTGGCCGAGGGCACGCCGGACGACCTCACGGAATTCCTGACGGGCTTCTTCGCCCTGCTGGGCGACGACCCCGGCGTCGAGACCTTCCTCATCCAGGTGGGCCACAAGGCCCGCACGCTGAAGGACGAGGCGCGCACCAACGCGCTCTACACCTTCCTCGGCAAGCACTACCTGGACAAGCTCGGCAACCGCGAGAAGGCCGAGATCTACCTGCGCAACGTCATCGTCACCGACCTGAACCGCGAGTACCTCACGTCGTTCTACGTCGACTTCTACTCCGAGAAGGAGAACTGGCGCCGCCTCGAGGAGTTCCTGACCGCCAACATGCCGGTGGCCGACGGGCAGAACCGCGACGTCGAGGTCAAGCGCTACCTGGCCGAGGTGGCCGAGCTGAAGAACCGTCCCGAGAAGGCCGTGGCCTTCCTGCAGGCCGCGTGGCAGGCCGACGAGTCCAACCTCCAGGTGGCGGGCGAGCTGAAGCGCCTGTTCCGCGAGATCGGCAAGTGGCACTCCCTGATCGACCTGCTCGACAAGGAGATCGCGGCGCTGCCGAAGAGCGCCAGGGACGAGCGCACGCGCCTGTCCATCGAGGTCGCCGACATCTACCGCGATCACGTCAACAGCGACACCAAGGCCGTCGCCGTCTACCAGTCCATCCTCGACGTCGACCCGGCCAACCTGGCCATCATCGACACCCTGGCCGCCCTCTACACCAAGCTGCAGCGCTGGGCCGACCTGGTGCAGGTGCTGCGGGCCAAGCACGACGCCACCGACGACGTCGAAGCGCGCCTGGCCATCCTCATGGAGATCGGCGCCATCCTGGTCGAGAAGTACGCCAAGACGGCCGAGGCCGTAGCGGTTTACGAAGAGGTCCTGGCGGTCAAGCCCGACCACCGCGAGGCGCTGGCCAAGATCAAGGACATCTACGACAAGCGGCGCGACTACGAGCGCTTGGTCGAGGTCATGCGCCGCGAGCTCGACCTGCTGCCCGATCCCAAGGAGCGCTTCGCCGGCCTGGTCGAGTTGGCCAAGATGGCCAACGAGCGCGTACGCAAGGTCGAGACCCTCATCGCCCTGTGGGAAGACGTGCTGGCTGGCGACGAGGCCAGCTTCGAGGCCATCGACAACCTCGAGAAGCTCTACGAGCGCCAGAAGGAGTTCGACAAGCTGGCCGCCATCCTCGAGCGGCAGGCCGAGCTGTTCGACGAACCGGCGAAGCAGTTGCTCATCCTCGACAAGCTGGCCACGGTCCGCTCGGTGCGCCTGAAGGACGACGACGGGACCATCGCGGCGTATCGCCGCATCCTCGAGGTCGAGCCCGGCAACCGCAAGGCCGTGGGCGAGCTGAAGAAGATCTACCTGGCGCGCTCGGCGTGGGCCGACCTCGAGTGGCTGTACCGCCACCACGGCACGTTGGGCGACCTGCTGCGCGTGCTCGAGAGCCGTGTCACGACCATGGAGACCCCGGCCGAGAAGGTGGGGCTGCTCTTCACCATCGCGCGCATCTACCTCGACGAGCTGGATCAGAAGCCCCGCGCCGTGCACACCATGGAGCAGGTGCTCGAGATCGACCCGCAGAACGCCGACGCCGCGGGGCGCCTGGTCCCCATCTATCGCGAGACGGCCGACTGGGCCAAGCTCATCGACGTGCTGCGCATCATGCTGGGCCACACCGGCGATGCGGCCGGTCTGCAGGCCCTGCACGTCGAGATCGCCACCATCCTCGAACAGCACCTCGCCAACCCCCAGGACGCCTTCTACCACTGGGCCGACGCGTTCCGCCTCGACTGGAGCAACGCCGAGGTCCGCGCGGCGCTGTACCGGCTGGCCGACGTCACGGGTCAGCACGAGGCGCTGGTCCTGGCGCTCGAAGAGTCCCTCGACGCCGTCGACGACGAAGCCGTCCTGCTCGACTTCACGCGCGACGTGGCGCACCTCTACGACGAGCGCCTGGGCAAGGCCGAGGAGGCCCTGTCGTACTACGCCAAGGTGCTCGACCTGGCCTCCGACGACCACGACACCCTGGTGCGCGTCGAGCGCATCCACCGCGCGGCCGGCAACCACGCCGCCCTGGCCGACATCCTGGCCCGGCGCGTGCCGCTGGCCGAGAGCGCCGCGTTGCGCCGCGAGCTGCTGCTCCAACTGGGCGCCCTGCGCGACGAGCACCTCGACGACCTCGACGCGGCCATCAAGGCCTACGCTGACGTGCTCGCCGAGTTCCCGAGCGACCTCGAGACCCTCGACCGCCTCACCGTGCTCTACCTGAAGGGGGACCGCTGGGAAGCCCTGAAGGGCAACCTCGAGGCCAAGCTGGTCCTGATGCAGGAAGCCGGCGAGGTGTCGGGCACCCGCGTGGCCGAGATCCACAAGTTCCTCGGCATGCTGGCGTACGGTCAGGCCGACGACGCCGCCGGGGCTGTCGACGCCTACGAGCGCGCGCTGCAGGCCGATCCGGGCCGCGCCGATGTCGTGCAGCTCCTCGAGCAATTGGTGGCGGTAGCGGGGCTCCGCCGACGCATCGCCGAGATCCTCGAGCCCGTCTACGAGATGACCGAGAACTGGGAGCGCCTGGCCGACGCCTACGGGCTGATCCTGAAGCAGACGCGCAAGAAGGAGGACAAGCTCACGCTGCTCTTCAAGCGCGGCGAGCTCTTCCGCGCGCGCCTCGGCCGCCCGGCCGACGCCTATGCCTGCCTGGCCGAGTACTTCGACGCGAACCCGGCGAACGACGCCGTGCGCCTCACGCTGTTCGACCTGGCCGGCGAGCTCGATCGCGTCGAGGACCTGGTGGGCGCGTTCGAGCAGAAGCTGAAGGAAGCGACCAACCCCGACGTGGTGGTCGAGCTGTCGTACCTGCTGGCTCGCGCGTACACCGAAAAGGTGGGCGACGCCGAGACGGGCGCGCGCTACTTCAAGGACGTGCTCGACCTGCGCCCCGATCACGCGCGCAGCCTCGACGCCCTCGAGGCCATCTACCAGGGCCAGGGCCGCTTCCAGGACCTGATCGAGATCTACCGCAAGAAGGCCGAGCTCGCGACCGACGACGAGCAGCGCCTGGCCTTCCTGTTCCGCCTGGCGCGCGTGACGTACGAGCACCTCAAGGACGGCGACGAGGCCATCCGCATCCTCGGGCAGGTGCTCGAGCTCGATCCGCAGAGCCTCGAGGCCTGGCGCTTCCTGGATCGCGTGTACCTCGAAGCCTCGGCGTGGGACAAGCTGAAGGAGACCCTCGAGAAGATCGTGCCGCTGCTCGCCGACCAGCCCGCCGAGCGCCTCGACGTGCTGAAGCGCCTGGCCGCGCTGCTCGAGGTCCAGCTCGCGCAGCCCGCCGAGGCCGTGCAGGTCTTCACGCGCATCCTCGACCTCGAGCCCGGCAACGAGTACGTCTACGGCGAGCTCGAGCGCTTCTTCTCCGAAGACAAAGAGGTCCCGGCGGTCCTCGACATCCTCGAGCCGCACTACGTCGAGACCGACCGCTGGCAGCCGCTCATCGCCGTGCTCGAGCGCCGCGTGGCGCTCACCGACTCGGTGGCGGACAAGGTCCTGCTCAACTACCGCGTCGCGCACGTCTACGCCGCCCACAACGACGCCGAGTCCGCGTTCCTGCACTACGGCGAGGCCCTGACGCTCGATCCCAACAACCCGGACACGCTCGACCACCTCGACGCCATCGTGGAAGGCCAGACCGGCGACGCCAAGGCCCTGGCCGATCTGCTCGACTCGGTGGCCGGCCGGATCGACCAGGTCGACGTGCTGCGCCGCGTGCTACGCCGCGTGGGCGACCTGTCGGCCGACGTGCTCGACGACAACGAGCGCGCCATCCGCTACTACCAGCGCACCATCGAGATCGACCCCGAGGCCCTCGACGTGGTCGACCGCCTGGCGCTGCTGCTGCGCACCGCCGAGCGCTGGGCCGACCTGACCGACGTGCTGACCCGCAAGGCCGATCTCGTGTCCGATCCGGCCGAGCAGCGCTCGCTGCTGCTCGAGGTGGGCCGCATCACGCGCGACGTGCTGAAGAAGGCCGACGACGCGATCGCCGTCTACGAGCGCATCTACGGCGCGTTCCCCGACGAGCGCGCGGCCCTCGAAGCCCTGCAGGCGCTGTTCACCGACACCGAGCGCTGGGATCGCCTGGTCTGGACGTACGACGAGGCCCTGAAGGCCGCCACCGACGACGACGAGAAGCGGCGCTGCCTATACGAGAAGGCCACGCTGTTCGAGCAGTTCCTCGAGGAGCCCGAGAGCGCGATCCTGACGTACCTCGAGCTGCAGGACCTCGACCCGACCGACGCCACGGCGCTCGAGAAGCTCGACGACCTGTACACGCGCAAGGGCGACTGGCCGAGCGTCATCGACGTCCTGGAGCGTCGCAAGCCGCTGGTCGAGCCCCGCGCAGCCATGGAGGCCGAGTTCCGCATCGGCCGCATCCGCTTCGAAGAGCTGGGGGACGCCGAGGCGGCCGTCGAGCGCTACGCCCGCGTGCTCGACTCCGACGACCTGCGCGAGCAGGCTGTCGACGCCCTTCGCGACGTGTTCACCGAGACCGACTTGAAGGAGCTCGTGTTCGACATCCTGGCGCCGCGCTTCTCCACGGCCGGGCGCTGGACCGACCTGGTCGCGCTGCACGAGCACCTGGTCGAGACCCGCGAGGCTCCGGCCACACAGCGCGAGCACCTCGACGAGATCGCGCGCATCCAGGAAGACCAGATCCACGACGCCGACGCCGCCTTCGACGCCCGCGCCCGCTGCCTGGCGCTCGATCCCGCCGCCACCGACGTGGTCGAGGCCCTGGTAGCCTTCGCCCGCCGCGCCGAGCGGCTGGAGAAGCTCGTCGAGACCCTGCAACACCTGGTCGAGGGCGCCGACGACCCCGACACCGCGCGCGCGCTGCGCCGCCAGGTGGCCCTGGTGCTGAAGAACGAGGTCGGCGACTTCGCGCGCGCCATCGCGTACGACACGGCCTCGCTCGAGGCCTTCCCGCAGGACATGTGGTTCCTGCACGAGCTCGACGAGCTGTACGCCCTGACCGACGACCACGAGTCGCTGGCGCTGGTCCTCGAGCAGGAGATCGAGCTGACGGCCGAGGTCGGCCCGCGCGTCGAGCTGCTCTTCCGCAAGGGCGAGCTGGCCGAGGGGCACCTGAAGGACCTCGACCTGGCCTTCGAGGCCTACCGCGACGTGCTGTCCCTCGAGCCCGCCAACGGGCGCGCCGTCCAGGCGCTGCGTGGCATCTTCGAGGCGGGCCATCGCCGCGTCGAGGCCGCGCACCTGCTCGAGCCGCACTACACCGAGATCGAGGACTGGGACGGCCTGCTGTTCATCCTGATCCAGAAGCTCGGCGACGTGACCGACGCCGACGAGCGCTTCGAAGCCTGCCTGCGCATCGGCGCGATCTACGAGGACCGCAAGGGCGACGCGGCCGAGGCCATGCGCTGGCTGGGCGAGGGCTTCCTGCTCAGGCCCTACGACCTCGACCTCGAGGGGCGGCTCGACCGCTTCGCGAGCCAGGCCGACGCCTGGGCGCAGGAGGCCGCCATCCTGCTCGGCGCCGCCGACCAGTCCGAAGACGACAAGGATCGACGCATCGAGCTCACGAAGAAGGCGGCGCGGCTGTACGAGGAGCGCCTGTCCGACGAAGCCGAGGCCCTGCGCTGGTACCTGGCCGTACACGCCCTCGACGCCGCCGAAGCCGAGGCCCTCGACGCCATGGCGCGCCTGTACGAGCGCGCGCAGCGCTGGCAGGAGCTCGCCGACACCCTCGAGAAGCGCGTGGGCACCGATCTGCCCGACGACGAGCGCGTCGAGCTGCTCCTGACCCTGGCCCGCCTGCGCGTCGATCGGCTCGACTCGCTCGACGACGCCAAGGCCACCTACCGCCGCGTGCTCGAGATCGACGACCACCAGCGCGCGGCCCTGACCGCCCTGGCCGAGATCTACGAGGTCGAGGACGCGCACGAGGATCGCTTCCGCGTGCTCGAGGCCCTGTACGAGGTCTCCGGCACTGACGACGAGCGCGTGGGCCACCTGAAGACCATGGCGCGCCTGCTGGTCGACCAGCTGAAGCGCCCCGACGAAGCGGTGCGCCTGCTCGAGGAGGTCTCGACCCTGGCGCCGTCCGATCTCGACGCGCTGCACCTCTTGCAGTCGCTGCTGTCCGACGCCGAGAACTGGGCCCGGCTGGTCGAGGTCTACCAGGCCGAGTTGCAGGTCGCCGAGCTCGACGACGGGCGCCGCGCCGCGGTCAACAAGGAGGTCGCGCGCCTGGCCTTCCAGCTGCTCGACGACCCGTTCCAGGCCCAGGAGGCCATGGAGCGCGCGCTGGCCCTCACGCCGGGCGATCGCGAGGCCGTGCAGTTCCTGCGCAAGGTGTACCGCGAGAACGCCCAGTTCGAGAAGCTGCGCGACACGGTCCAGAGCCTGCTCGACACCGCCGATGACACCGAGCGCACGGCCCTGTACGAAGAGCTCGGCGAGATCTACACCGACTACCTGCACGACCCGAACAGCGCCATCGCCACGTGGAACAAGCTGCTCGACCTCGACGAGCGCTCCGAGGCCGCCATCACCAGCCTCGAGCGCCTGTTCCGCGAGGAGCAGCGCTGGGCCGACTACGTGGGCGTGCTCGAGAAGAAGCTCGCGCTGCTGGAGGACGCCGACGACCTGAAGCTCACGCTGATGGACATCGGCGGGACCTGGCTCGATCGCCTGGGTGAATGGGAGAAGGCCGCGGCGACGTTCGAACGTCTGCTCGACCTCGACCCGACCGACGACGAGGGCTACGGCCGCCTCGAGCGCATCTACGAGGAGCGCGGCCGCTTCGACGAGTTGGCCCGCCTGCTCGAGCGCAAGCTGGGCGTGACCGAGTCCAAGGACGACAAGATCCAGCTGTACGACCGCCTGGGCCGCATCCACGACGAGAAGCGCCTCGATCGCGACGCCGCCCTGGCCGCGTACAAGTCGGCCTTCCAGCTCGACAAGACCAACGTCCAGATCGTCGACGAGATCGAGAAGATCGCGACGGCGGCCGAGCGCTGGGAAGAGCTGTACGGCATCTACCGCACGCTGGTCGAGGAGGGCGACGAGGACCGCCGCGTCGACGCGCTCCTGAAGGCCGCGCGCTTGGCCGCCGACCAGCTGTCGAACGCCGATGACGCCGTCGAGCTGTACGAGCGCATCCTGACGCTCGACCCCGAGCACGAGACCGCGCTGCGCGCGCTGCACGAGATCTTCTCGGTGAACGAGCTGTGGCGCGATCTGGCGCGCGTGACCAAGAAGCTGTCCGAGGTCACGCTCGACCCGCTCGAGAAGCTGCAGCTGCAGAACGACGTGGCCCGCCTGTACGAAGAGAAGATCAACGACCGCGAGGCGGCCGTCCGCGAGTACCGCGCCACGCTCGAGATCGACGAGGTCGACCAGGTGGCCCTGACCGCGCTCGAGCGCATCTTCCGCGCCAGCGACGACACGCCCGCCCTGATCGAGATCCTGGGCCGCAAGGGCAGCCTGCAGCCCGAGCACGAAGCCGACCTCAAGATGGAGATCGGCGCCCTGTACGAGAAGAAGCTGAAGGATCCGGCCAAGGCCGTGGCCACGTACGAAGACGTACTCATGTACCACCCGCAGCACAAGGCGGCGCTCGAGCGGCTCGAGGTGCTGTACGGCGAGGCCGAGGACTGGAAGAACCTGGCCGAGGTGTTCGAGCGGCTGCTCTTCGTGGCCGACGACCCGCAGGAGCGCCTGCGCGTGTGCCAGAACCTGGCCGTGCTGCAGGAGACTGAGTTCCATTCGAAGGAAAGCGCGATCGAGTACTACCTGAAGATCCGCGAGATCGACCCCGCCGAGGCCGACGCGATCAAGAACCTCGATCGCCTGTACCGCGAGCTGGAGCAGTGGGAGGACGCCGCGCAGCTGTATCGCGAGCGCCTCGAGCGCGCGACCGACCCGACCGAGCAGGAGCACCTGCACCGCGAGCTGGCCGGCTTCTACCTCGACAAGCTCTACGACCTCGATCGCGGCATCCGCGAGCTGCGCGCGCTGCTCGAGTTGGTGCCCGGCGACGACGCGGTGGCCGAGCAGCTCGAAGGCATCTTCGCCCGCGAAGAGATGTGGGAAGACCTGGTCGAGCTGCTCCAGGTGCTGGCCGACCGCGCGACCGACGACGCCGATCGCATCGACCTCTTGTACCGAAAGGCCGAGATCATCGGCGAGCGCCTCTACCGCCAGGACGACGTCATCGGCGTGCTCGACCGCATCGTGGGTATCGACGCCAGCCAGACGCGGGCCCTCGAGATGCTGGGCGACATCTACCGCGAGCGCGACGAGGTGAAGCCCTACCTCGAGCGCCTGGCCGCCGCCCTCGACCGCGTGTCGAGCGACCTGGCCAATGCCTGGATCCACACCGCCATCGGCGTGATCCTCGATCAGAAGCTGAACGACGCCGACGAGGCCATCGAGCACCTCGAGACCGCGCTCACGTTCATGCCCGACTACGTCGACGCTATCGAGCCGCTGGCCGAGATCTACGTGCGCAAGGAGCGTTGGGAGGCCGCCGAGCCGCTCCTGAACCTGCTGCTCCGGCGCTACGAGGAGAGCCAGGACCAGGGCAAGCAGTGCGAGCTCTTCTACCGCATCGGCCGCGCGGCCGAGAACCTGATGGACACCGAGCGCGCGCTGGTCTTCTACAAGAAGGCCACCGCCATCCAGCCGACGTTCGCGCAGGCGCTCTTCGGCCTCGCGCGCCTGAACTACAAGAAGGGCTACCTCGACCAAGCCGAGCGCTTCTACAACGAGGCGCTCGAGCAGCCCGACGTCGACGTGCCGATGGAAGAGAAGATCCAGATCTACAAGGCGCTCGGCGACATCGCCCTGAAGCAGGGCAACGCCGACAAGGCCGGGCGCTACCTGCAGCAGGTGGTCGACTACCACCCCGACAGCGAGGACGTGCTGCAGGACCTGGCCACCTTCTTCGAGCTGCACGGCGACTGGGACAACTACATCCGTTACCGTCGCGACCTGGCCGCGCTGAAGAAGGACCCGATGGAGCGCGTCGAGCTGATGCTCTCGATCGGCGACACCTACAAGGAGAAGCTCGGCCGCATCGACGCGGCCATCGACGCCTACCGCGAGGTGATCGCTCTCGACCCGGCGGGCCGCGCTCCGTACCTGCGCCTGGTGCAGCTCTACGTCGAGACCCAGCGCTTCGAGGAGGCCGTCGAGGTCCTCGAGGACATGAACCGCGGCGAGCAGGACGCCGAGCGCCGCGCCATGAACTACATGATGGCCGCCGAGCTGTACCGCGCCAAGCTCGACATGCCGCTCGAGGCCATCGGCTTCTACAACAAGGCCCTCGACCAGGCCCCCACCAAGCTCGAGGCCTTCCGCGCCATCGACGAGATCCTGACGCGCGCCAAGAGCTGGAAGGAGCTCGAGGAGAACTACCTGCACATGGTGAAGCGCGTACGCGGGTCCTCGGGCATGGAGGCCGTCGAGTTCATGCTCTACAAGAACCTGGGCGAGATCTACCGCTCGCGCCTGAAGAGCCACGACTACGCCGTGTCGGCCTACCAGCTGGCCGCCAAGCTGCGCCCGACCGACGTGCAGGTGCACGAGATCCTGGCCGACCTGTACGAGAAGCTCGGTAAGTTCGACCAGTCCATCGAGGAGCACCGCGGGCTGATCGTGGCGAGCCCGGGCCGTGTCGAGTCGTACCGCACGCTGTTCCGGCTGTTCAACGACTCGAAGCAGTACGACAAGGCCTGGTGCATGGCCGGCATCCTCAACCTCTTGAAGCAGGCCACCGAGCAGGAGGCCAACTTCTACCGGCAGTCGCGCGCGGTCACGCTGACCTCGGCCAAGCGTCCGCTCGAGGCCATCGACGTGCGCGAGAACATCTTCTTCCAGGGCGAGAACGCGATGATCGGCGAGGTCTTCCAGATCCTCTACCAGGTCATCGGCTCGCGCCTGAAGGGTCGAGATCTCAAGGACTTCAACCTGAAGAAGAAGCACGCCGTCGATCTCGATCGCACGAACCACGCGATCCACGACACGCTGCAGGCCGTGAACCGCTACCTGCGCATCCCGATGCCCGAGGTCTTCCGCTCGAACCAGTCGACGGGCCTGCGCATCGCCGACGTGAACCCGCCGGCGCTGATCGTGGGTGAAGACCTGTACCAGGGCGGTCGCAGCTCGCAGGAGCTCGCGTACATGCTCGGCAAGTACGCCTGCTACTTCCACCCGCTGCACAAGATGGCCGCGCTGTACCCCGACCCGCTGCGGTTGAAGGTGCTGTACCTGGCGGCCGAGTTCTTCTGCGCCCCCGAAACGTACGCGGGGCTCCGCTCCGAGGCCGTCGAGTCCGCCGCCAAGGTGATCCAGTCGAACACCAACCCGGCCATGAAGCGGCAGCTGCAGCAGGCGCTCGAAGACGCGCGCGTGGCCGAGGGCGGCCAGAGCCCGAACCTCGACCGCTGGCTCATGAGCGTCGAGTACTCGGCGGTGAACCTGGGCTTCACGGTGTGCAACGACATCGAGGTCGCGGCCAGCCTCGAGCGTGACCCGATGCTGTCGATGTCGGCGCTCACGCACCAGGACAAGGTGCGCTCGCTCGTCATGTACGCCATCAGCCGCAAGTACGAGACCATCACCGAGCGGCTGGGGATCCAGATCCAGAGCTCGTTGTGAGCCCCTCACCCCACCCTCTCCCTCCAGGGGAGAGGGGACGCGTGACCGGCAAGCTCTTCGTCGTCGCCACGCCTATCGGCAACCTGGGCGACCTCTCCCCGCGCGCCGTCGACACGCTTCGCTCGGTGACCGCCATCGTCTGCGAGGACACGCGCCGCACGCGGGTGCTGCTGGACCACGTGGGCGTCACCACGCCGCTGGTCTCGCTGCCGGCGCCCCGCGAAGCCGAGAAGGTGCCGGCGCTCGTGGCGCGCCTCGCGGCGGGCGAGGACCTGGCCCTGGTGTCCGACGCAGGCACCCCGTTGCTGTCCGATCCGGGCAACCGCCTGGTGTCGGGGGCGCGCGCGGCGGCCGTGCGGGTGGTGCCCATCCCCGGGGCGTCGGCGCTGACCACCCTGCTGGCGGCCTGCCCGCTGCCCGTCGACCGCTTCCAGTTCGTGGGTTTCGCCCCTAAGAAAGGCAAGGCGCGCAGCCAGTGGCTCGAGGGCGTCACGGGCTACGCCGGCACCACGTTCTTCTTCGCCAACGGGCACGAGCTCGACGACCTGTTGGCCGAGCTGGCGCCCGCTCCGGGCGTTGCCACCGTGGCGATCGGCCGCGAGCTGACCAAGCTGCACGAGGAGATCGTCTGGGGCGATGCCGCCGCCACCCGCCCGTCGGACAGCCGGGGTGAATTGGTGGTGGCCGTGCGCTTCGAGCGAGGGGAGCGCGAGGCGCCCGAGAGCGGCTCGGTGAGGGCCGCCCTGGCGGCTCTGATCGACCACGGGATGCCGGCGTCCGAGGCCGCGCGCCTGGTGGCCGAGCTGACGGGGCAGCCGCGGAAGGCCATCTACCGGGTGGCCCTGGACCTCCCGGGAGCGGAGGAGGAGGCGTGATCGTCTTCGAGCGCCGCGAGATCCTCGTTCCCCTGCACCTGCCCGACGGCGTGCGCGAGCTGAAGGTCGAGCTGCGCCGCGACCCGCTGTCGGGCGAGCAATGTCGCGTCACGCCACGGCGGCCCACGGTGCGCCTGGCGGGCGAGACCCGCCTGCAGGAGCTCCCGGCCGAGGCCGGTCCCTGCCCGCTCTGCCCCCAGCACGTGCACACACTCACCCCGCGCCTCGACCCGACGGTCTTCGCCGAGCCGCGCCTGGGCCGCGGAGAGGCCTCGCTGTTCCCGAACCTGTTTCCGTACGGGCGCTGGTCGGCCGTGATCGCGCTCACGTCGGCGCACCTGGTGTCGCTCGAGGACTATACCGCCGCGCACTACGCCGACGGGCTGCTGCTGGCGCGCGACTACGCCGCGCGCCTGGCCGAGGCCGGAGAAGGGGGCCCCTACGTGGGCGTCACCCAGAACCACCTTCCCACGGCCGGCGGGACGCTCCTGCACCCCCACCTGCAGGTGCAGGTCGACGCCGAGCCCAACAACTTCTTCCATCGCGTACACGACGGCTTGGCGCGGCATCGCGCGGCCCACGGCACCGCCTTCTTCGACGAGCTCATCGCCGAAGAGGAGCGCCGGGGCGAGCGATTCATCGGCTGGCGCGACGACCTGGCGCTGCTGGTGCCCTTCGCGCCCCGCGGCTTCGCCGAGGTGTGGATGGTCTTCCCGCGGCTGCGCTCGCTGGACGATCTGACCGAGGTTCGCGCGCGCGCGCTGGCCACCGAGATCGTCACGGTGCTCGGCGTCTACCGCGACCTGGGCTGGAACGCCTTCAACCTGGCCCTGACCGCCGATGAGAGGCCCGGCTCCGACCTGCCCCTGTGGTGCCGGTTGGTGCTGCGCGGGCGCTTCGGACCGTTCGCGCGCAGCGACGTCTCGTTCCACGAGAAGCTGTTCGAGGAGCTCTCCACGTCCGTGGCGCCGGAGGTGACGGCCGAGCGGGTTCGCCTCGCCCACCGCGCGTAGGGACCTCACGAGCCCTTCCCTGGCGGGGCCGCCATCGTTCGGATTTCCCGGGCCCCCCTTCGTGCTAGACTGATCATACGGTAAAGGCCTGGGGGACAAGATGCGACACGCCAGCTTGGTGCGTCTCGTGCTCTGCCTCGCGCTCGGCGGGCTGGACGCGTGCGAGTCGGACGACGGGTCGGGGCCCTTCGGGAACCTGGGCAGGGACGTTGACGAGAACGGCCAGGACTCGGTGGCCCCGGGCGAGGATACCCGCGGGGGTGCCCCGGACTTCCCCGCCGCCACGGGCAACTCGACGGCCGACCGCATGCTGGCAGCGGCCCAGGCCTGCGGCTACCAGAGCCCTTCGACCGTCCCCGTCGGCTGGGGCTCCGTGATCGTGGGAGAGGGAGGATGCTCGGCGTGGGCACCCTCGGGCTGGGTGTCCACGGGCGCGGGCACGAGCGTCACGCTGATCACCGAGACCCAGTCCGGCGACTGCGGCTTCATGGCCCTGACCGGCGTGCCGTACACGACCATCGCGTGCACGCCCGCCGGGGCGCGCGACTACATCGTGGCCGGCCTCGAGCAGGGGGGCTGCCAGGGTGTGAGCACCTTGCACTGGGCCGAGGGCACGGACCAGTTCGCCGGCTACAGTTTCCCGCGCGGCGACTTCTTCTTCACCTGCCAGTCGAACGGCGTCACGCGCGCAGCCTACCTGTGGATCTCGATCCAGGGGACGGAGCCGCTCTGCAACCTGCTCGTACTGGGGCTGTGGACCGAGGCCTCGGCCATCGAGGCCAAGATGTGCACCGTGACGCAGGTCTTCAACTCGATCAAGTGCCCGTCGGGCGGCGGGGGCTCGTGCTCAGACTCGGAGTGCGACTCGGCATGCCGAGGCGAGGGCTACGGCGGCGGTTCGTGCGTCGACGACGAGTGCCAGTGCCAGTGAGGCGTCATTCCTCGCGGCGCATGCGGAAGGCTTGCAGGATCTCCTCGGAGGCGGCCTCGAGGGTGGGCCCATCGCCGGAGTCCATGGCCTCCTGCCCCAGGTCGAGCAGGGCCTTCAGCGTCGCCGCGCGCTCCGGGGACAGGCCCGTGGCCTTGAGCGCGCGCTCGATCTCGACGATGAGCCCGTCGAGCAGGTTGCGCTGCTCGGCCAGCTTCTCGGCCTGCTCGTCCTGCTGGCGGTGGCGGTCGGCCTCGGCCAGCAGCTTCGTGAGCTCCTCTTCGGACAGGCCCGTGCGCGACTTGACGACCACGCGCTTGCCCTTGCCCGTGATGCCCTCGCGCGCCGATACGTGCAGGATGCCGTCGGCGTCGACGTCGAAGGTGACCTCGACGCGCGGGGTGCCGCGCGGCATCGGCGGCAGATCCTTCAGCGTGAACTGGCCCAGGCTGGCGTTGCCCGCGGCCTCGGCGCGCTCGCCTTGCAGCACGTGCAGGCCCACGCTAGCCTGGTGGTCGCGCGCCGTCGAGAACGTACGCGTGACGCTGGCCGGGATGGGCGTGTTGCGCGGGATGACGCGCGTGAAGCTGCCGTGGGCGGTCTGGATGCCCAACGACAGCGGCAGCACGTCCTGGAAGTCCAGGTTGCGGATGGCGCCCACCAGGATACCGCCCTGCACGGCGGCTCCCATGGCCACGATCTCGTCGGGGGCGATGGCGTCGCGCGGCTCGCGGCCGATGAAGCCCTCGATGGCGCGCCGCACCGCCGGGATGCGTGACGAGCCGCCGACCAGCAGCACGTCGGAGACGTCGTGGGGCCGGATCTTCGCGTCGCCAAGGGCGCGCCGGCAGGCCTGCACCGTGGCCTCGACCAGCTCGGAGATCATGGCCTCGAGCCGGGCGCGGGTCAGGCGCACCTCGAGGTGGTGTACGGCCCCGGCGGCCGTGGCCAGGAAGGGGATGCGCACGTCGGTCTCGAGAGCCGACGACAGCGCGATCTTGGCCTGCTCGGCGGCCTCGAGGAAGCGCACCCGCGTGGCCGGATCGTCGACCGGCAGGCAGCCGGCCTGCTTCTCGAAGGCGTGGAGCAACCACTCGGCCACGCGCAGGTCGATCTCGTTGCCGCCGAGGTGGGCGTCGCCGGCCGTGGCCAGCACCTGCACGATGCCGCCGCGGATGCGCAGCACCGACACGTCGAACGTGCCGCCGCCGAAGTCGTAGGCCAGCAACACCGCGTCGTCCTGGGCGTCGAGGCCGTAGGCCAGCACCGCGGCCGTGGGCTCGCTGATGATGCGCCGCACGTCGAGGCCGGCCAGGCGCCCCGCGTCACGGGTGGCCTGGCGCTGCCGATCGTTGAAGTTGGCGGGAACCGTGATGACGGCCTGGCGCACGGGCTTGCCGGCGCTGGCGTCGGCGGCGGCCTTCAGCTTGCGCAGCACGTGGGCCTGGACCTCTTCGGCGCTGGCCGTGCCCGAGGGGGTCTGCAGGCGGGGCAGCTTGCGCGGCCCCTCGACCACCGTGTAGCCCCAGTGGGAAACCTCGCCGCGGATGGCGTCGTAGCCCTGCCCGATGATGCGCTTGACCGAGTGGAAGGTGAACCGCGGGTTGGACGCCGCCTGGCGCCGGGCTACGCTGCCGACCAGGATGTCGCGCCCCGAGAAGGCCACCACCGAGGGGGTGATGCGCTCCCCCTCCTGGTTCGGCACCACGCGAACGCGCCCGTTCTCGAACAGCGCCCCCACCGAGTTCGTCGTGCCGAGGTCGATGCCGAGAACGGGCTCGTGCATGGATCAGCCCCGAATGAACGAGGTCTTGGCCTCGTAGCGGTCGAGATCGTACGTCTGGTCGACATCGACCGTGGCGTACTCGTGGCGCTGGTACGGGATGGCCACGTGCCCCACGCGCCCGTCGCGGAAGCTGACCATGCGGCCGAACTTCCCCTGCTCGATCAGGTTCACCGCCGCCACGCCGAACAGCCGCCCCATGCGTCGATCGTACGCCGCGGGCATTCCTCCGCGCTGGATGTGGCTGAGTACGACGCTGCGGAACTCGAAGCCCGGCATGGTGTCGGACAGGCGCTTCTCCATGTACTCGCCGATGCCGCCGAGCTGGACGTGGCCGAAGCCCGTGTCGAGCACGGCGTCGGACGTGACGGGCGCCTCGCCCTCGATGTGCGCGCCCTCGGCCACCACGATGATGCTGTACCGGTGCCCGCGCCGACGGCGTGCGGCGATGATCTCGGCGATCTTCTCGAGCTTGAAGGGCACCTCGGGGATCAGGATGACGTCGGCGCCCGAGGCGATGCCGCCTTGCAGCGCCAGGTGCCCGGCGTGCCGGCCCATGACCTCGACGATGAACGTGCGGCTGTGCGAGCCGGCCGTAGTGCGCACGCGGTCGACCTCGGCGGTGATGATCTGCACGGCGGTCTCGAAGCCCAGCGTGTAATCGGTGCCGATGAGGTCCTTGTCGATGGTCTTGGGGATCCCCACCACGGGGATCTTGTGGTCGCGCCACAGGCGCGCGGCCACGCTCTGGGTGTCCTCGCCGCCGATGGCCACGAGCGCCTGCAGGTCGAGCGCCTCGATGTTCTCGAGCACCAGGTGCGAGGTGTCGTGCTTCTTGTTGAAGGGGTTGGTGCGCGACGAGCCGAGGTTGGTGCCGCCCTGGCGATCCCAGCCCTGCACCAGCGACTCGGAGAGCCGGCACACCAGGCTGTCGTTCTTGCCGTAGTCGTCGATGGGCTCGCCCGCGTAACGGACCAGCGAGCGCCAGCCCTCCATGAGGCCGAGCACGTCGAACTTGTAGCCGCGCTTCTCCATGCCCGAGTGGTCGGTGGCGGTCTTCACGACCCACTTGATGGCCGGGTTCAGGCCGGGGCAATCGCCACCGCCCGTCAGCACTCCGATTCGCCGGATCATGCGTGCACCTCCTGGTCGAAGGCAGGGAGGACGTCGAACGAGCGGAAGGCGTTGTACCGGTCGACGTCGTACTCGACCTGCTCCTGGTCGTGGTCACCGTCGGGCTTCACCTTGACGAGGTGCAGCGCGGCTCCGTCGAGCGCCGAGATGGGGACGTGGGTGATCTGCCCGTGCTGCAGGCTGACCATGCGGCCAGTCTCGCCTTTCAGGAGCAGGTCGACCGCGGCCACGCCGAACAGGCGTCCCATGCGCCGGTCGAAGGCCACGGGTGTACCACCGCGCTGCAGGTGGCTCAGCACGACGTGACGCACCTCCCAGCCGGTGGCGCGGGTGACCTCCTTGGCCAGGTACTCGCCGATGCCACCGAGCACGTCGGCGCGGAACTCGTCGCCGGCCGCGCGCGTGCTCTTGGTGATGGCCTTCTCGAGGTGGTCGGGCTGCGAGCCCTCGGCCACCACGACGATGCTGTAGCGCGCGCCCTCGTTCTTGCGCTCGACGAGCATGCGCACGACCTTGGCCAGGTTGAACTTGACCTCGGGGATCAGAATCACGAAGGCGCCGGCGGCGATGCCGCCTTGCAGGGCCAGGTGCCCGGCGTGCCGCCCCATGGTCTCGACCACGAAGGTGCGCCGGTGGCTGCCCGCGGTCGAGCGCAGGCGGTCGATCTCCTCGACGATGACGCCCACGGCCGTCTCGAAGCCCAGGCTGTACTCGGTACCCGGCAGGTCCAGGTCGATGGTCTTGGGGATACCCACGAGCTGCAAGCCGGCGAGGTCGCGGTGACGCTCGGGCTCCAACTCGTGGATCTTCTTGTGCATCTTGTTCATGACACCCAGGGTGTCCTCGCCGCCGATGGCGATGAGCGCGTTCAGCCCCAGGCGCCGCACGTTGTCGAGCAGCTTGTCGGAGCGGTCCTTGCCCTCGATCGCCTTGAACGGGTTGGTGCGCGACGACCCCAGGTTGGTGCCGCCGATGCGATCCCAGGTACGCACGGCGCTCTTGTCGAGCAGGCGAATCCAGGCGCCGTCCTCGAATCCGTGCTTGGGATCGAGCGTGTCGGGATCCGGGTACTCGTCCTGCAGCAGGCTCTTCCAACCGTCGCGGAGGCCGAGACAGGTGAAGTCGACGTCGGTGCAGCTCATGGCCGCGGTCACGACCCACTTGATCGCGGGGTTCAGCCCCGGGCAGTCACCGCCGCCCGTGAGGATGCCCAGCCGTAGCTTTCGATTCGGCATGTGGAAAACCACTCCCGTAGTTGCCGGAATGGCGCAGATTGTAGGCTGAACGTCAAGCGGGTCAACGGGAAAGGCGGACGGTGAGCGCGCCGCCGTCGCCGCCCCTCAGGCAGCCTGCGCCATGAGTTGGTCCAGCGAGCAGGGCGCGGCGGGATCGAACTGGCTCTGCGCCACCTGCACCGCCAGGCGCAGGTCGTCTCGGGCCTGGCAGTTCCACGCGATCACGTTCGAGATCAGGCGGTTGGTGGCCCGGTGCGCGCCGTCGCCGGGGGTGTCGAGCAGCAGCACGCCCAGGGACTGCCCCTCGGTGCGCGCCACGATGTCGGAGTCGCGGAAGGTCGCCTCTGCGATGGTCGAGAAGGCCGCGAGCGCCTTGGCAGCGGCGCCGTTCGCGAGGAGCAGGCCCTCGGGGTCGGTGGGGCGGACGCGCGTGCCGAGGAACGCCAGCTCGCGCTTCGAGCGGACCGCGAAGCGCAGGTGCTGCTCGCCCAGGGCGAAGAAGCCGCGCCGGTTGTGGAGCCCCGTGGCCTCGTCGCGGTAGGGATCCTGCGCGATCTGCGTGCCCATGCGGTGCAACAGCAGCTCGAGCTCGGCCAGGCGGACGGGCTTCCGGAGCCACGCGTGCACCCCGCAGGCCACGGCCTCGGCCGCGTCGAGCCGCAGCCCGCACGAGTCGGTGAGGAGCACCGGCACCCACGGCCGCGCGCGGTGGAGCTGGAAGAGCACGCTGCGCGGGTCGTGGCCGTTCTGCGCCAACTCGGTCACGATCAGGTTGGGGGTCCCGTCGCCGCGCTGCACGGACGCCCACAGCTCGCTGACCGTGACGTAGTCCGTCGAGGCGTAGCCCAGGTCGTCGACGAACCCCTTGAGCGTCTGGCGAACGAGGGCGTCGCGATCGACCACCGCCACCTGCGTCTCCTTCGGCGGAGGTGGCAGCGCCTCGACCAGGCCCCAGGAGCGATCACCGTTCACCCGGCGTTCCGTCATGTCGTCGCCCCCAAACGATGGACCGGCCATCGGGCCGATAAGAAGCAATCCACGTGCCACGCCTCCGATGCATCGTCCCCGCGACGGATTTTCGCGGAGGCAACCCGCCGCGGCGTGGCGTTGGTATCCTTCGCTATCACGAATTCGCACGGGTCGACAAGGGGGCGCTACCCAGTTTCCGGGATGAACACCACCGTCCACTTCAGCTCGTACGGAATGGGCGCGCCGTCGCGGGTGGCGGGCTTGAAGCGCAGCTGCTGCACGGTGCGCTTCGACTCGTCGTCGAAGGCGGGCTTGTCGCCCTTCAGGACGCGCGCGTCGACCACGGCGCCGGCGTCGTCGACCTTCAGCATCAGCTCGACGCGCACGATGCGGTTCTCGTCGCGGTAGGCCTCGGGGTAGCGGCCCTTCACGTCGTTCAGCGGCTTCGGGGGCACCACCACGACGCGGCGCTCGGGGGCTGCCTGGCCTCCTTCGACGGCGGGGCCCGTGGGGGCGTCGGCGCCCTGCTTCTTCCAGCCGCGCGCGTCGACCGCGGGGTCGCCGAACAGGTTCGACTCGCCGCCGGTCTGCACGGCCACGCCGCCCGTCAGGCTCACGTTCGAGAGCACGAAGGGTCGGGGCGGGCCGCCGGTGGGCGCGCCGGGGGTCGCGGGAGCGGCGGCGGGCTTCGGCGCCTCGGGGGGCGGCTCGGCGGGCTTGGGGGGCTGCTTCTTCGGCGGGGCTTTCTTCGGCGGGGTCTTGGGCGGCTCGGGGGTGGGCACGGGCTTCGGCGGCTCGGCCTTCACCAGGTCGGCCACCACCAGGTCGGCCTTCTTCTGGGCCTCGGAGAGCAGCCTGGCCTTCTCGCGGCGCACCTCGACGGGCAGCGCCTTGCGGGCGCCGCGGCGATCGGGCAGCGGCTCGCGCACGACCGTCGGGACCAGCCACACCAGACCGACGTGCAGCAGGATCGAGGCGAGGACGCCGAGCGCTATTTCGGCCCGTCGGCCCATATCTCCTGCTCTTCGA
>Ga0172370_10003013_pt1 | contig 23722 bp, 29 predicted proteins | sample LakKiv5m_FD_114538 | JGI IMG/M metagenome (GOLD analysis project Ga0172370, IMG submission 114538) | Freshwater microbial communities from Kabuno Bay, South-Kivu, Congo - kab_022012_11.5m | ecosystem: Environmental > Aquatic > Freshwater > Lake | place: Democratic Republic of the Congo...
ATTCGGCATTGTCCACAGGATCTTACGAGCGGGTTTTGATTTTAACGACATGAACCGAGCCTTAAATGCGATTCAGAAAAATAACTTCTACCAGGACAAGGGCTGGGATTTTGCAACCGTTGCGCAGTGGCTCGAAAGGAAGTGATTTATATGGCAAAAAGAAACAAACAACCAGACGAGAAACAAACCTTAAAAGTTCCTAAAGAACTTATTACCAGGGAAGAATATGCTAGGAGAAAAAAGGTCTGGCAGGATATTTATACTAAGGCTCGCCAAGGGGTATCGTATCAGCGCTACTTGCGAATGAAGGAAGCAGTAAAAACTGGCGATTTTGCCACAATAAGAAAGATTCGAGCTGAAATCGATAACGCCAGGATTAACGGTAGAGGTCGCTCAGAGCCTCCTTTCCCCGATCCAGACTTAGAAGTGGTCTACGGCAGGCTTGGCATTAAGGAAAACTGGGAAGACAAAATTGAGAAGGCGAAAAGCGAAGGAGTAACCATTCAAGCTTAACTATGGAACAAAAAGAAATCACCACCAAGCAGCTGGTAGCCAACAAACAAAATGCCTTGAAAGGAGGTGTCAAAACCTCCAAAGGCAAGGCTATCAGTCGCTACAATGCCATGAAGCATGGACTGCTTTGCAAGGAAGTGCTAATCGAAGGCGAGGATGAAATGGCTTTGCTCCAGCTGGAAAGAAGTATTCGAGCAGCAATCCAGCCCGTTGGGGAGTTGGAATTGCTCCTTACCGATAGAATTATCACCAATATATGGCGCTTAAAACGAGCCATGCGGGTAGAGCGCAATTCAATGGAACTACAGAGAAATTATCAAGATCCATTTGACCATAAGCCAAAGGATAAACTTACCAGAGGGGTTGAAGAATTCCTCGACCCTCAAAAAAGCCGAGAAAAAATTACCAATATGATCGCCAATCTTGGCACAGAAAGAATACTCCGATACGAAAGTGCAATTGAGCGAGGGATTTACAAAGCCTTGCACGAACTGCAACGAATCCAGGCAGCAAGAGCTGGAGACAAGCCTTTTGCGCCATTAGCCATCGATTTAGATGTCTCAGGAGATTTCTAAATGGGTTCGTTACGCAAAAATGTCAAAAAGTTGGTCCAAAATATCAAGGCTAAACTTGGTCAAAACTACACCAAATCTTTAATCATTTCGACAAAAAGGCAGGCATATTTTTATGAAAACATTAGATTACAACGCACAACTTGAGGCTGATTTTATAAAACAGCTAAGAATTTTTCTTCTCAAAAAGGAGGGGTATTTAGATCACTCAGTAAGTGGAATTATCCGCTGGGGCGAAGAAGATAGAACTAGCGCCATAAGGCTGGAAAGTCACATGGACGAGTATCACCCCTTCCTCCGCCTGCTTTATGCTCAAACTAGCGAAGAAGTAAATAAACAATCCTTTGACTACAAAATCTTCCTCCACAAAACTCCCTGCAACTATGGCGGGTATCGCTACTGGTTTATGTGTCCACTCCCTAGAAGCGGAATGACCTGTGGCAGGTTATCAGCAGTCTTGTATAAAGCTGGCAACTACTTTGGGTGCAGACACTGCTATAACCTCACTTATCAGTGCAGAAAACATAACACCAATTACAGTCTCAATTCCTGGATCCGCTCCAGAAAGATTATGAGCAAAATCGAGAAATTAGAGCAAGAGGTTAAGCGGAGTGAATATAGAGGTAAACCAACCCTGAAACAACGCAAATTAGATCAGGCGTATAGCCAGATTGAGGGAGAGGCAAGAAAGTTTAGTAAATCACACATACTCTCTGTATGCAATTAGCCTTGATAATTACAACTAAAAATTATATGTTTATAGTAAAACCAACATGATAATGAACCAAGATCGAAGTCAAATCAGATACTTTCTCTATGCCAGGAAGTCCTCGGAGGACGAGGATAGGCAAATTCAGTCCATTGAAAGCCAGAAAACCAAACTCAAAGAGCTAGCGCAAGAATACTGCCTTAAGATTGTTAAAACCTATACCGAAGCCAAATCAGCCAAAGCTCCAGGCGTAAGAGATGTCTTTGATGAAATGATTGGACGAATTGAGAATGGTGAAGCCGATGGCATCCTCTGTTGGCAAATAAACCGCCTATCCCGTAATCCTGTTGATAGTGGTCGTATCAGCTGGCTACTCCAGAAGAACATCATTAAATCAATCCAAACCTATGACCGAGAATACCTACCAGGAGACAACGTCCTTATCTTCAGCGTGGATGCAGCCACTTCCAATCAATATGTCATCGACTTGAGTAAAAATGTTAAGCGAGGTTTAGAAACAAAGCTGACTAAAGGCTGGCTACCCAACCTTGCCCCGTCAGGCTACTTGAACGACCAACTGGAAAAAACCATTACCAAAGACTCCGAACGATTTAACCTTGTCAGCAAAATGTGGCAGCTGATGCTGACAGGCGCATACACACCACCACAAATCCTGAAAATTGCTAACGAAGAATGGGGTTATCGAACCAGGAAAAGCAAAAAACTGGGAGGCAAACCGCTCTCTCGAAGCGGGATCTACAGAATCTTTACCAATATCTTTTATGCGGGGGTTATCGAACACAAAGGCGTGCAGTTTGAGGGTAAACACGAACCAATGATAACCATAGAGGAATTTGATCAAGTGCAGGTGCTTCTGGGCAGAAAAGGCAAACCACGACCAAAGGAACACTTTTTCGCCTTTACTGGGTTTATTCGCTGTGCAGAGTGTGGATGCCTCTATACAGCTGAAACCAAGAAAAAGTTCATCAAAAAGACAGGCGAGGTAAAAGAATTCACTTACTACCACTGCACCAGGAAGAAAACCACCATCAACTGCTCCCAGAGGAAAATGCTCCCAGTAGATAAGTTGGAGACGCAAATCGAGAAGGAGCTTGAAGGTTTGACTATCCTGCCAGAGTTCAGAATCTGGGCACTGGAGGTCTTAAATGAGAACAACGACAGGGAGATAGAAGACCGCACCAAAGTCTATGAAATGCAACACAACAACCTAGTTACCACTCAAAAGGAACTGGATAACCTGACCAAAATGCGCTACCGAGACTTAATTGACGATAACACTTTTATTAAGGAGAGAAACGACTTGCAGTCAAAGATTACCGAGATGAAAGGCAAACTCCGTCACACTGAGGACAGAGCCGAGAGATGGCTGGAGTTAACCGAAAGGACTTTCAACTTTGCCACTTACGCCCGAATGAGGTTTCTTCAGGCAAATGAAATGGGTAAAGCAGGGTTAGAACTGAAGAAAGAAATTCTCATGGCGCTTGGTTACAATACCCAAATCAAGGCTGTAAAACTTTATATCGACACAATGGAATGGTTTGTCCCTATTGAAAAACGAGCACCTCTACTGCAAAAACAATACTTAGGGTTAGAACTGAACAAAAAGCCCGATACGAAGGCTAAAACAGAAGCTCTTTCAGCCATTCGTGCACAATGGCGGAAGGGGCGGGACTCGAACCCGCGGTGCCCGAAGGCGTCAGTTTTCGAGGCTGATGCAATAGCCACTATGCGACCCTTCCGGACATAGAGTTTTTGCTGTGCACCCACCAGGAATCGAACCTGGATCAACGGTTCCGCAAACCGCTATTCTATCCGTTGAACTATGAGTGCTTGGTTTTTTTCAATTGGTATTGTACCAGATCAAGCGCCCTCAAGCTCTAGTGGAAACTTTTTTTGTAACCACTCGCTGGCTTTTTCCACCGCAGTGAGCTTGGGCTTTTGGTTTAAAAGGACTTCGGACAAAATGGACTTAATCTCTGCTTTTTCCTCTGTATTATTTATGATTAAAGTCAATCTATTGGGGAAACGATAGACTTCAATTTTCAAAACAATCTGACCAAACTTTTCCTCAAACCAAAACCTGCCCAGTTCTTCCCAGTGATAAAGCTCGTTTTCCAGTCTAAAGCCATAGGTAGTGATGCTGTGATTGATCTCGTGAGGGGGGATGGAGGTGCTGACATAGGTCATAAACGCTACAGCCAAAACCACCGCCACCGCCAGCATTTGACCAGAGAAAACCAAGATTAAAGTCAAAAGTAAGACAATAGTAGTCAAGGTGGAAAAATACTTTTTTTGTCTTTTTTTGAAAGGTCTACTTGGTGATTTCCAGCTGATGACCGTCTCTTCCACAATTGGTTTGACCACGCCCGGAAAAATTTCTGACATCTCTATGCCCGGCGGAGTAGGAAAACTGGTGCCAGTTTGTTTGGTTTCTTTAGTGTTTGATGGAGTATTATTTGGCTGGTCAAAAACAGTAGGCATATAAACTCCAGTGTACTAGAAAACCAGTGTAAAAAGCAAATTTTAAAAGAGTCGGGATTTTAATTAACCCAAAGCTGGCTGAAGGTGATAGTAAGGAGGACGGTTTTTATAACGCTTGACTGCTAAAGCAATGATTTCTTCAATAAAGTCTCCGTAGTTCATACCTACCAGCTCGGCTACGGTGGGGACTCTATTACCTTTGTTGATGGACGGGTTGGGATTAAGCTCTAGGATATAAGGATTGTCGTCTTTGTCTAGCTTAATCTCAACCCGTCCATAATCATGACAATCCAAAATATTATAAGTATCCAAGGCAATCTCGGTAATAAGCTGGAGTAATTTGTGATTAACATTTTTGGGTGGGATTTGGGTGGTGATGTACTTTTTATATACTGGAGCTTCCGCAAACTTAAACTCAAAAGGCACAATGTGCCAATAACCCTCTGGCAATTTATCGAAGATGGTTCTGGCCAGAGGTAAAACGCGCAAATCATCGTCCTCGCTACCAATGATAGAAACATCGTACTCATCGCCTTCCAAATACTCTTCAATCAAAGCTGGTCTCTTGAGAGTTTCCAAGACATACTCCAGTTGTTTTTTGAGTTGTTTTGGGCTGGTAACTACAGAATCATTGTTGATGCCGATAGAGTTGTCGGTGTTGGCTGGTTTGACAATCAAGGGGTATCTCAAATCAGTTCTTAACTCGTCTTTAAGATCATACATATAATCCCACTTGGCTGTTGGAATATTGTGATAAGTAAGCAGTTTCTTGACCCTGATTTTATCTATGCACAAACCCAAAGTAAAAGGATTGGAGCCAGTGTAGGGGACTTGGTACATGTCAAAAAGCGAAGCAATGTGAGGCTCAAGTAGGCTAGAGTTATTTAGTCTCTCTCCTACGTTGAACACCAAGTCTACTTTGCCACTTTTCAAAATCTCGCTAGCCGGACCAAGCTGATTGAAGTCAATAAAGGTGGTTTGATAACCTCTTTCTTTCAATGTATTTTCTATGGTTTTACCCACACTGGTTAGCTCTGCCTCTACACCTCCGTCTTCAGTGGTGTAGGTATTGCAAGCAACACCTATTTTCAGCGTTCTTTGGTTTTTTCTTTCTGACAACCGGATTTTTTCGATTCTGGCTTTGCCTTCTAAAAGCGAGTGATTAAGGGCGGCTGATGAAAATCTAGAGCGTCTCTTAGTTTTGCCTAGAGAAGAGATAGAAGAGAACGGGGTAATCTCATAGGAGATCTGTTTAAGCAGTTCCTGCAGATTTTCATCAGCCTCAAGGGCATTGTCTCCAGTCACCAAAACCCAGCCTAAAAAATCAAAATTATTGGGTGGTGTAAATACAGCGTCACCTACTTCTTTGTCAAAGTGGAACTCGGTTACTTCCATATCGGAATCAAATTTTTTAGGTAGGTAAAGCTTGGAAATGACTCCGGCTTTTTCTCCCACAATTGATTGAGCGGCAGCGTAGGTGAATGGTTCTTTTTTTTCTATTATTGGTACGTAAATACCGCAAGCTATATCAATGGCTTTTTCAATTAGATCAATATGCCAAACTTTTTTGGTGGCTGGGTAAACTTCATCGCCACCCATACGTAAGTTTACTTCCAAAGGCACTGGTCCTTTTTCTGTAGATTTGGCCTCAAAGTGAATACACCCGTTCATTACTCCTAGTTTTTCCAAAACTAGCTCGGCCATGTTGATCAGTTTTTTTTGATCGTCAGTGGGCAAAGAAGATGGTAAAGCATAGCCAGATTCAAGAAAAAATGGTTCTTTAGTCTGCAAGTTATCACTGATAGAAAAGAACTTAATCTTGCCGTTTTGAATTAAGATATCAATATCTACCTCATTGCCTTCAATATATTCTTCTACCACAATGCTTGAACCGTCCTTGAGAGCGGACTCCACTCTTGATGATAAATTCTCACTGACAAATTGGTAAACGTCATCTAGCTCTTCTCTGTTTTCAGCTTTAATCACAAAGGCACTACTAGATCCAAAGGCAGGCTTGACTACTACTGGAAACTTTAAGGTTTTCATGAGCTCTTCTAGCTCTTCTTTGGTATTAGCCTGGCCAAATTTAGGGAATGGTAGGCCGTTTTCTTGACAAAACTGGCGGAAATGCAGTTTGTTTCTGGCTTTCTCGGCTACTTTATAAGGGATGCCAATTAGATTGTGTTTTTCAGCAATTTTAGCCGTGAGCAAAACGTCGTCTTCCCAAAATGTCAGCACGCCATCTACGCGGTGATTCTTCAAATAATCGTCTACAGCCTTAAGCGTTTCTGGGTGTTTGGTAGTATCGGCCAAAATCCACTCATCTACATAACGGTCAGCCCAGTTGCGTTCAACATTGACTACCACTAGTTTTAAGTTGGAAATTTTTTTAATGCGTTGGAGAATAAATCTTTTCTTTAAAGAACCGGTATTAACAAGGAGGATAGTTTTGGCAGGTATAGGCTCAATGGTATCTTGCATTTTTTGGTGCGTGAAAAGTATTTTAGGCTTTTTTTGCAAAAAATAAATAGACAGTTTACTCTGGGAGGTATAATACCTTAATGCAAACAGTGGACAATTTAGGCTTAAAGAATTTCAAACGACACCCATATGTGGTGCGTCAGGTTTTACTTGAGGCTTTAAGAAGGTTTTTAACCAACCGTAGGCTAGTTGAGCTTACTTTGCCAATTCTTTCCCCCAATGCAGTTTTAGAGCCCACCATTTACCAGTTTGAGACAGAATGGGGATTGGGAAATGGCCAAAAAAAGCAAAAGCTTTTTTTGGCTACTTCCCCAGAACAAAACTTTAAAAAACTAATGGCGAAATTTGATCTTGGTAATTGTTTTGCTATTGGTCACAGTTTTCGTAATTTGGAATCAAGTGGGGCAGAACACCAGCCAGAGTTTTTAATGTTGGAGTGGTACCGGCAAAACAGCAACTGTCTTTTATTGATGAAAGAAACTCAGCGCTTGATTAGGTTTGCCCAGCATCGATTGGATCACGAACGCGGCCTCAAGGTTCAAGACACAATCAAGTACCAAGGTCAAAGTCTTGACCTATCTAAGCCTTGGCCAACTCTATCTTTGGTAGATCTATTTGCCAAGTATACTAAGATTGAGCTGATTAAAGCTTTAAAACGACCACAACTTTTACTTGAGTGGGCGAAAGATAACGGCTATAAAATTGAACAGTCAACTACAATCGAACAAATTTTTAATCAAATTATGCTCAATGAGATTGAGCCACATTTTTCCAAAAATCCTTTTTTCTTGGTTGATTTTCCCGCCTTTCTCTCACCCATGGCCAAAGCCCAAATTGACCAACCAGAGTTGGCGCAAAGATTTGAGCTTTATATTGGCAAAATAGAAATCGCCAACGCCTGCGTTGAACAAGACAATAAAGAAGTTTTGGACCAAGTTTTCCAAACAGAAAAAAACCAAAGATTAGCCCAAGGTGACGATTGTTTAATTGACGAAGAATTTCTTGAGGCCGTGGGCATAAACTCCACCAAGGCTCTGGCCGGTGTGGGCTTGGGTGTAGACCGGCTAGCGATGATCTTAAGTGATAGCCAAGACATATCAGAGGTCACCCAAGCCAATTTTTCCTAGTCCAAAAAGGTAATCGTATCTTGCCATGTTTGAGTTTCGTTTGCCATGATTGCCTCTTGGCCAATGCTAAAAAAAACAAATTTGTCTGGATGTTTTATATCCTCTAGAAAATAACGAATGCCATTAGTTCTGGCGTAATCTGTAGAACAGTACTCTGATTTTTTAAACATTGATTCCATATCAAACTCTTCATCTTCTGGGAAAGCAATTTCTGCCCTTTTATAATTGGCTGGGTATTGTTGAGATCCAGTTGAAAGTGTGTTGTAACTCACAAAGCACTGACTTTTATCTTTTCTAACTAGAAATTGCCTTTCGATAGCTTGCGCCAGTGTCTCATTGGGATCTTTCTCAAATACTTCAACGAATTGTCCTTGATAGTCGCCTAGTTGAGAACTACTCCGAAGATAAATTTTGTTATCAATTTCCTTTGTTACCATTTTGTCTTGCGATTCTTCCAATCCACTCGGATACCTTGTTATGTATAGAAAACTTATTCCTAACTTTGGCGAAACATATCTTTTTTGATCTTTCACTCCAGTATCCTCGGTGTAGGATTCTTTGTTAGAATCCGCAAACTTAAACGTAGAAAGAATTTGGTCAATAATGTTTTCAAAGTTCGCGTTTCCCTTTAGTAGATCTATAACAAATATATAATCGCCAGATTTGAACGTAATATATCCGTCAGACCCCAGACCATTGCAGGTTTTATATTGAGCGCTTAGTTTGTCTATTCCAATAAGCAATTCTTTTTTTGTACAATTGCTTTCATTGAGTAACTCTGGTTCAGAATAGTCATTAGCCAGATAAATAGTTATTTGAACTAATTGTGGTGGTTTTGATGTAGATTTTGAAGGACCGAGATATAGTACTTTTTCATTGCCATTGGTATCGATTTCAGAAAAATCATTCATTGAATAATTAGACCAGTCATTGGGATATCTAAAAGAAAAATTATATTTTGTATTTTTGTAAGTTTTCCAATCGTTCGGCACTGTTATTTCTTCTTGAGTTTCAATTACTTGAGTTATTGGCGTTATTGGAGTAGGGAAAACATTTTGCATGATTATCGGCGGAGTTTTAGTTTTGAGTAAGAAAAAAGCCAATACTAGAGAGGTAGCTAAAAGCAAGACCACAAGTATGATCAATAAAAGAGTCCAGGGCTTATTTCCTGATTGTGCTGCTTTTGGTTCAAGTTGAGTATTTTCTTGAATACTTGGTTGAACAGGGGTTTGTGGGGGAAAGTTTTCCATATTTTTTTAAATTATTACAGTTGAATATACTAAATATACTTAGTTTTTGTCTTTTTCTCAACCCAATACTTTTTTAAGCATTGGGATTTTTTGTGCAAGCCATACAAGAGTGGTGGTTATAGAAAAAACTAGAACTGTGCGTTTGATCAGATATAACCAAAGGTTTTCATTCATAAAATCCACTTGAAAACCAAATTGTCTATCAACAATATTCATTATAAAGGGGTGTAAAACATAAAGCCCCATGGCAGTTTTGGCCAGCAAGTGAATGGGTTTGGTGAAGAAACTTTTGGTCAGTTTTTGATAATCTATGTGGGCCAAAACTGCAAACCCGGCCAGTGAAGCTAGCATCACGTTAATGCTCAAGTAATGATCAAAGTAGGATAGAGAACTACCCCAGAAGGCTAGGTTGCCTTGGGTAAACCACTGTAGGTTGAAGTAACCCAAGATGGCGGTGGCGGCGGCAGCCGCCACCCAAACCACGCCTAATAATTGTAGCTGTTTTTGGTTAAAAACAGCATCGCCCAAAAACTTACCAGCCAGGAAATATCCCAGATACGGTAGCCACGTCAAAATAAACATGTTTAATCCGTTAAGTTCTGGGCGAAGATAGGAAAAACCTGCGTAAAGTAAACCAAAGGTCAAGCTTAAACCCAAAAAATACAAGTGAATAGAGTGGGTGGTTTTCTGCCACATTGGTCTTAAAACTGGTAAGAGTAGATACAACCCAAGCAAAATAAAGAAAAAATATAGATGTGAAAAGCCGCCTGACAACCAACCGTTTATTACATCTTTAAGACCAAGGCTAGTTTGGAACCAGTAGTTGTTCCAAGCCAAATAAAAAAAGCTCCAAACGACAATTGGCAAGATCAGTCTCTTGATTGCTCGCTTAAGTGTCAAGATTATATTTTCGTTTTTACCTAAAAGTAGATAGCCACTCAGCATTACAAAAAGCGGGATAGAAATACGGAAGATAGAGTTGATAATTTGGGCAATCCACCAAGTATTACCGCCAATAAAATCCGGCCGGGCATAGATAGGATAAGTCAGGTGGATTGCCAAAACCCCCACGATTGCTACCGCCCTCACTAAATCAGGAACAAAGAAACGCTGTTTAACCATTGGTTTCATCTTACTTTAACTTTACGCGCTCTTGAGCCAAAAGTCACGTTAAAGAATTGGTATTAATCTTTATCATCAAGTATAATAACTGTACAGTATGACTGACACCTTTCCTCCTCAAGTTACCAGGTATTTTTGGGGTGATGATTTGTCAGAACTGGAGTTAAGTCATCACAAAAAATATATTGTCCAAACTTTGCTTGAAAAAGGTGATGTAGACTCAATTAGCTGGTTGTTTCTCAAGCTATCAAAAACGAAAATTACCAAGTTATTGCCCACTCTCAAACTTACTCCAAAATCAGCTAATTTTTGGCATATTTATTTATCATGACTTAGTGAGGCCAAAATTTTTTCTGGATCAGTAGAGCTATACATTTTTATGTTGCCAATTTGCTTAATATCAATCCATTCTGCACAACTGGCATATTTCTTTTCATTTTTATCCAAAAACTTGTTCGTTAGTTTTCCGCAGACGATATTACATTGGTAGTAGAAACGAATTGAGTGAACAAATTGATCTTTAAACGGAAGTTTAAAAAATGAAAAATTACTATGTAATATTTTCCCCACAGCTACTTCAATGCCAGTTTCCTCTTTCACTTCTCTAATTAAAGCTTGGTCTGTAGATTCGCCCAGCTCAATTCCTCCGCCGGGAAAATCATAACCAAGCCACTGTTTGGAAAGCAAAATTTTTCCGTCACGTACAATAATGCCGTATACGGCTGGACGGAAACTCAGTTTACTGGTTGGAACAGAGTAAACTTTTCCTTCAATGTCCACACAGGATATTTTGTTTTTAGCTAGTTTTGACATGAAATATTTTGATTAAAGACTCTTAACTTAGAGGAATTATACACTTTAGGTAAGCCTTTGTTTGTATTATTTATTTTGCAATGAAATGGAAAGTAGATTTTTTTCAATCCGATAGAAACGAACATCCTGTACAAACTTTTCTGGCTAAGTTTGACGAAAAAACGATCGCAAAAGTAATTCATCATATAAACCTATTGGAAAATTTTGGTCCATTTTTGAAACCACCATATATCAAAAAAATACAGTCAAATCTTTTTGAGTTACGAATATCAGGTATGGTTTCGATAAGAATTCTTTATGCTAAAAAAGAACATAAGTTTATTTTATTACACGGGTTTGTCAAAAAAAACCCAAAAAACTCCCAAAAAGGAGATAAAGATTGCTCTTGCAAGAACGAAGAAGTTAATATAGCATATATGCTATAAATGAAAATTGCTTGAAAGCTAATATGAAACAAAATAACTCTTTTACTAGCTGGAAAAAGCAAATGTTTTTGGATCCTGTTGTTAAAAAAGAATACGATAATTTACAGCCAGAAATGGCTATAATTAGGGCTGTTATCTCGGCCAGAATCACAAAACAACTTACTCAACAAGCACTAGCCCAAAAAATCGGTACCAAACAATCGGTGATTTCCAGATTGGAATCGGGTAGATCTAACCCATCTGTCGCTTTTCTTAAAAAATTAGCTAGGGCCTTGGACACAAAACTAGAAATCAGTTTGGTAAAAATGTGAAAGTACTATACTTTTTTACTAATACCAAAAACCTCAGCGATTTGAAAAGATTTTTTACTCTTTTTGACTTTAATATAAGCAGTGTTTTGAATAGAACCGTATGGTAGTTCATTTAGTTAATTGACAAAAGAAAAATGAGCTAGTAAAGATAACATGACGTTGGCATGAGTTACCAATAAAATAGTTTTTTGTCTATTAGTGTTGGCAATTTCATCAAAAAAAGGCAGAACTCGTCCTAATACTTCTTCTAGTGATTCCATATCTTCGACGATTCTCCATCGTAATTGTTCTATTAAAGATATCTGATTAAACTTGTCTATTTGTTGTCTATAATTTTTCCCAACGGCGTCACCTTTTTGTCCTTCCAACTTACCAAAAAACCGTTCTCTAATTTGAGCAAACTCAAATACGGGCGACTTTTTTTGATCAGCAATGATTTTGGCTGTTTGTTTGGCTCTCAAAAGATTAGAGGTAAATATTTGATCAATGGCAACTGAAGCCAAAACTTTTGCCAAAGTTTTGGCTTGTTTTATACCTTTTTCTGTTAATGGTGGATCTGTGCCCATAATATCGCCATTAACGTTGCCTTCTGATTGACCATGGCGAACAATATAAAAAGTGGTTGGCATATTTTTGAAATGATTATTGGATCAAAATATGATCCTCAATTTTCCATCCTGGTTTAGCAATGCATTTTACCCAAGTCTCATTACCACTGGCGGAGTGAACTTGGTTAGGCTTTATTGTACATTTCTGTCCCTCTTTTAATAGACTTTCTTTTTCATTAATTTTCACTTTTAATGTGCCCTTAATTACCTCATAAACTTCTATAGTTTTTTTGTGGAAGTGGGGGATAGATTGGTCGATGATTGCTATTGCTACGCTTCTTTTTGGACTTTCTGCAGAAGAGACCGCTTCGCAAATGATTTCAGTTGGGTTATTAGTGTTATTTCGAATAATAACTTTGTTGGGATATTTACTCTTTAGCTGCCTGATGACTTTATCAACGTTCATGACTTTATTATATGCTTCTAAAAGATTAGTTTGAGTTTAGTAAGTTTAATTATTATCCAAGAAATAATTCTAGGATTTTTTCTTTTAAAACCCCAGTTTCTATCACAATTTTATAACCGGAATCATCTGCCAAGTTTTTCATTCTGATATTTCTTTGTCTTAGGTATCCTGGCAGATCTTCTCTGGTCAAGCCCACAACGATATGGGGAATTTTAGCCTGAAAAAGTGCCGCCGCACACATGGGGCAGGGTTCATTGGTGCAGTAAATAGTACAGTTGCTGAGGTTATTTCTTTTAAGTTTCTTGCAGGCCTTTTTTAAGGCAATAATTTCAGCATGATCGGTGACGTCACCAGTTGTTCCGTCCTTGCACCCACCTTTTGCTATTACTGCGTTTCCACAAACAATCACCGCGCCAAATGGTCTATCGCCACGTTCCTTGGCAATCTTGGCCTGGTTTAAAGCTAGAGCCATGTAGCTGTTTGTTTTTGAGTTTTTCATTTTTTTAGTTTACCAGCGTTGATTTTGCATTAACATACTCATAATGAATTATACACTTTGCAGGTGGTCAGTTTGTGTTGTCAATCGACTATAATACGACTATAATACGACTTTAATATGTTTAAGCCAAAGTACTTAATAACCAACCGATTACTAGAGCAAATTAAACGCATTAACACTCTGGTAATTGGCTTAAACAATCAGCGTTTTTCTTCAGTGGTGTTGGCTGGTTTTGAGCAATCAGCCCAAAGTTTATCAACACATGCCTCTACCAGCATTGAAGGCAATGTTTTGCCCTTAACCGAAGTGAAAAAAATTCTTAAATCAAAACCAGCATATATTAGGGATAGTGAACGTGAGGTTTTAAATTACAATCAAGCCCTTAAGGAATTAAGCAATTCTCTTGCTGGGGGTAAAATAGCGCTATCTTTAGATCTGATTCTACGTATACAGGATCAGGTTACCATAGGTTTATTACCAAAGTTCCAGTCTGGCAAGCTACGTCAGCTTCCGGCGGTAGTCAATGACCCGAAAAGCCAGCAAGTAGTTTTTTTACCACCAAATAGTGATGATGTATTTGCTCTTATGTCAGAATTAGTAACTTATATACACAAAAACACAGGTGTTATTGACCCCCTAATTTTGGCTGGTATTTTTCATAAACAAATGGTCATCATTCACCCGTTTATGGATGGTAATGGCAGGGCTACCAGATTGGTCACCAAAGTACTACTAACTCAAATGGGACTTAATACTTTTAATTTATTTAGTTTTGAGAACTACTATAATAAAAATGTTTCTCGGTATTTTCAGACTGTTGGTGAGTTTGGTGATTACTATGAAATTAAAGATAAAATTGATTTTACAGCCTGGCTTGAGTACTTTACCGAAGGAATTATTGATGAACTTTTGCGTGTGCAAAAATTACTTCTTAAGCCAAAGGCTAACTTACAACCTTTGTTGCGGGCTCATGATTTAAAAATGCTTAACCATATAAGAAAAAACGATTTTATTACTGACAAAATTTATGCCAAGTTGGTTGCTCGTGCCAAGGCTACTCGCACGCTAGATTTCAAAAAATTAATTTCATTAGGATTAATTGAGAGAAAAGAAAAAGGCAAGGCTACTTACTATATTTTGAAAGCGGAATAATTTTTGTATTATTTTAGTCTAATTCTTTGTTTTAGACATTCTTCTGCAAGAATTCCTGAGTGAACGTTGATTTTATGAGTGTTTATTTTGATAATTTCGCTGTTGTCAAAAGACGAAAGATTAAAACCACTTTCGATCAAAGTTCGATTGGAAACACCAAAATACAATTCTGGGATTTTTGCTTTTAAAATAGCTGAAATGCACATAGTACACGGTTCGGTTGAAGTAAATAACGCAACTTTTGGTAAGTATGTTGACTTGAGTTTATGGCAAGCCTCACGGATTGCTGAAATTTCTGCATGAGCAGTTGGGTCAAACGATGTAAATTGCTGGTTATGGGCCTGAGCAAGTATTTTTTTACTGTGAATGTCAATAATTATTGCCCCAATAGGAAGATCTCCGAGTTTTTTAGCAATTTTAGCTTGTTGTAAAGCTAGTCTCATGTATCTATTTGTCAGTGTAATGTCCATGGCGGAAGCGGAGGGATTCGAACCCACGAAACCCTTGCGGGTTCCAGTTTTCAAGACTGGTGCAATTGACCACTATGCGACGCTTCCATCATCATCTTTATTTTTCAATATATATTTTAATCTTTCTCTTCATTTTCCACTTTTTAAAAACTTTTCTTCCCCTCTAGCCGCATACTCACTGCTAAAGGCTTCATAGTACACAAGAACCCAAGGTCTTCCAGATTTAGTTGATTTAACTTTCCCGTCAAAGTGTAATTTTACTCTACTTTTGAGATCACTAGTAAAACCTTTGTAAAGAACTCCAGTCGTCTCGCTTTTCAATACATAAACGTAGTGCATAATTATTTTTAATCTGGTGTCAGCCCAAGGCTGATCAGCCTTGGGCTGACAATTGACCACTATGCGACGCTTCCTCTTTACAGATAGCTTATTTTACCATTGATGTTGTTTCAAGCGATGAAACTTAATTGACAAGTAAAGTTTCATCGCGTCCAAAATGGCTTTGATAATAACTTTTAAGTTGGCTCCTGTGGGATTGCCTCTGATTCTTGGGTAGTGATGCACCGCAATTTGTTTAAATTTAACATTTTGCTTTTTCAATTTATACAATAATTCGGCTGAAAGGAAAGCACCGTTGGACTCTAGATCAAAAGATTGAACTAGCTTGGTAGCAAAAAGTTTAAAGGCACAATCTATATCCTTGACGTGAACTCTAAATAGCAAATCAATAAAACTTTTAAAAAGTTTGGCATTGAAAGTGCGGCTTTTGCCTTCGGCTCTTTTGAGTCTGAATCCAATAATAGCTTGATAATCTTTGGTGAAAGGGATGAACTCCTTTAATTCCTTAAGGTCAAATTGTAGATCTGCATCGGTAAAAAATACCCATGGATAGCGGGCGGCTTTAAAGCCGGACTTTAAAGCCGCCCCATAACCCAAGTTTTCTTGATGATTGATCAATTTGATCTGGGGGTAAAGCTTGGCTAATTTTAAAACTTGTTTTTTGGTGTTATCTCTACTGCCATCATTAATTACAATTAGCTCAAATTTTTCAGCGTAATGGGGAATAACACTCAAAGCATTTTGCAATAAAACTTCCACATTCTCTGCTTCATTAAAACAAGGGAAAAAAACAGATAAACCGCTTAACTTCATGAGTTACATTGTATCAAGGAAAAATTTAATTTGTATCACAAGCCAAGGACTCCAACTTGATATAGTCCCAGATCACCGCATCTCCTGATTCAATCATAGGTTTAAAAGTCAGCTGATGTTTGCCCTCTGGTAAATCAAAAACAAACTCATTAGTAGTTTGTTTTAAATATTGCCAAGTTCCCTCTACCATCTGTCCTTGTTCTTTTGTGGTTGTGCCTATTATCTGTCCGTCTAATAAAACAGCGATGGTTTTATAGCCTTGATTACCAACAACCCATCCAAGTTTGAGTCTTGCCTTGGTCATTTTTTGATTTTCAAAATTTATATTAATTGGGGCAGAGACAGGGAGAGTGGTTCTCCACGGAAACTCGTCCTCTGTGTTGACGTTGATCTCAAAAGGATCCGGATAGTCTGGCAAAACCTCCAAGTCTCCAGCCCAGTTGAACTCATCGGCTGGTGGTTGGCTGGTGTTTGTTTCTACTTGGCCAAGAGAAAAAATTACGTCTTTTGCTTGACAGCTTGATTCAGTCTCTGTTCCGCCAATTGCTTTAAAGCTTGATTGCTCATCATCAGATGCTTGGGCTTTGGTGCTTACTCCAGCTACTCTTGAAACTATTGGCGAATCCTCCTTGGCTACTACTGCCAATTTTGTTTCTTCATCATTTAATTTTGCTGTTTGTTTAGATGCAACAGAGACAGATTTATGTTCAGTAGTAGTCAAGGAGGATTGTTTAAAGACAATAAGTTTTCCCAATATTAGTCCTGCAACTAGTAAACTCATCCCACCAAACAAAAACCCCAGTCCATAATGCTTCTTTGTTGAAGACTCTGTTTGTAGATAATTTAGTTTTAAAGCGTAATCAGTATTACAATAGGCTGACATAAAATAATCTTTTTTTACTAACTTTGATTACTTTATCAGAAAATACATGGACAAATCAAGTTTATTAAACTGGATCAAAGAATGACATTGAGTAGCTTGTTTCTGTTTGGTATCATGGTTTATACTTAAATGGCAATGATGGAGTTATTCGGTAAAAAACACGCCAAGTATCATACTCAAATATTTTTTGTGATTTTTTCTTTGATTTTAATTTTGACTTTTCTGATGGTCAAATCATACATTGGCTTGGTGTTTATCAGTTTAGTTTATTCAGTAATTATTTGGCCACTTTATGAAAATCTATTAAAGATAATAAAAAAACCAAATTGGCTTGCTACTCCAGTCGCTATCTTTTTTAGTCTGTTAATAGTAGTTTTGCCTTCTATTATCTTTTTAAGAACGCTTATAGCACAGATATTGGAAGCAGTAGACTTTTTTCAAAGATCATATTCCCAGCAAGATCTGACAAAACTAATTACTCAACTAAGTGACTTTTTGACAAAAATTCCAATCTTCAGCGATCAGCTCAATCAACAGCAACTTCTTTCCACCCTTAATGATCTAATCTCACCCTTAAGAGATTTTTTACTTAGTTCTATTTGGGCTGTAGGCAACACTTCAGTAGGTTTTATCGTCAGTTTTCTTTTGATGGTTATCTTGGTTTTCTTCATTTTGCCAAACTTAAAGAAACTTCGCAATTTTCTGTTGGTGATTAGCCCATTTAGCGCCGATGCTACGCTTCAGTACTTAAGACGATCATACGCAATGGTGATGGATACTATTAAAGGTACTTTTGTGATCGGTATTGTTCAAGGTAGTGTAGCAGGGATTTTCTTGGCCATTCTGGGCGTACCAACTCCAGTATTTTTATCATTTTTAATGATGATTCTTTCCATTTTACCTATAGTGGGGACTGGCTTCGTGATGGTGCCTTTGGCTATAGTTTATGCCTTAACCGGCCAATGGTGGACAGCTATTTTGATTTTTGCTTGGCAAATGTTGGTGGTAGGTACGGTAGACAATATTTTAAGACCGCTAATGGTTTCCAAAGATGCCAATCTGCATCCGGCCTTGATGATGATTGCAGTTTTAAGCGGAGTCAAAACCTTTGGTTTTGTGGGGTTGCTTTACGGTCCTTTAATTATGGTGATCTTGATGACCACGCTTGAAGTTTATAAAAATGAGTATCGTTCCTAAAATTAATAAATTTTTACTTATTTTTTTTATCGGTTTTTTGAGTATGGTTTTGTATGGCTCTTTTAATTTAGTTCAAGAAGTAAAGATTTTTGGCTCTGTTGATAGCTTGCCCATTCGTTCTTTACCTTTAAAAACCAAAACGAGTTTGATTGAGCCACTTCTGGAGTCTACGGAGATTACGCCTGTGCCTTATGTTGTGACTTCTACACCTACAGTTACGCCTTCCCCTTTTCCTCTGTCACCTTCACCTACCGCAGTTCTGTTTCTCAAGAAACCGGTAGAACAGGCAGTTGTTTTTCCTGAAATTTCTGACAGTAGTGTTTTACAAACCTTAAATCAATATCGTTCAGATCACAAAGTACATCAATTGGTAGAAGATAGCAGGCTTTGTCAGTATGCAGAAAAAAGAGTAAATGATTTGGTAACCCTGGGTAAACTGGATGCTCACGAGGGGTTTAAACAAGATTTTGCCTCTCCAGATTCCTTGCCAGAGTCTATTAAAAGTTACCCCGGAGGGAAAATTGGTGAAAACCTAGCTTACCAACACTGCAGAAATATGACCACTGGCGATAGTTTTGTAGCGCAAACAGCCGCTTCTTTGATTGAGTGGTGTTTTGATTCCAGTACAGCCGGTCACAGAGAAGCCCAGTTGAATCCCAATTTCAACGCTGTTTGTGTAAGGCATTCGCAGGGATTTTTTGTAGTGATCTTTGGTGAGTAAGCTTGTTTTTTTCAACTTACTATTTAGCAGTAGAGACAGTTTGAATTAATTTTTTGGTTTGTTTGGCATACAAAGGATGTTTTAAAGCCACAGCTAAGTTGGCCTCCAACCAACCTAAGACATAACCGCAATCAAGATATTTCCCTTGCGGTTGAAAAACAACCACTGGAGTATTTTTTGCCAAGGTGGTTACACTATCAGTAATATAAAGCTCTCCGTTTTGAGGATTGGGTTTTTGTTTAGCAATGATCTCAAAAATTGTTGGATTCAAGATGTATTTACTGATATTAACTAAATCGGAAGGAGCTTGACCAAGAGCAGGTTTTTCTATAATACCTTCTAGGTACGAAAAACCTGTTTGTTGTTTAATTTTGACCACTCCATAACGGCTTAGATCATCTTTTGGTTTGCTAATACAAGTGATCAAACCATGGGCTTTGCTGGCAAAGAAAAGCTCTTGCATTTTTGCTGATTCAGAATGTTCTTTACCGCCAAAAAGAAAATCGTCACCCATGAATACAAAAAAAGCCGACTCATTTTTTAAATGACTTTGTGCCAATTTCAAAGGAGTGGCAGTGCCGTAGACCTCGTTATCTGCTTGTTTGATGAAACTAAACTTGGCTTTTTGGTGAAGCTTTGATACTTGATCACATAAATCATTTTTGTGATGGGATTTTAAGTAACTACGCAGTCTTTTATTTTCTCTGTAGTAATGGAGAAGTTGTTTGTTGTGTTCGGAAATAACAAAAATAATTTCTTCTACTCCAGCTTTAATCAAATCCTCCACTAAATAATCAACCGTGGGTCTGTCAAGTACCGGCAGCATTTCTTTTTGAATGGTTTTGGTGATAGGTAAAAATCTGGTCCCAAAACCAGCGGCTGCAACAAGTGCTTTTTTAATCTTCATAAGAGTTTAGTATACAATACTTTGATACCATGACTAGAACTACCAAAAAATCAGTGACTTGTTTTTTACGCTGTGGTGATGATTATTTATTTGTTCATCGCACTAAAAAGGGTAATAGTGTAGATTTTGGCAGACTCAATGGAGTGGGTGGTAAACTGGAGCCGGGTGAGAACTATTTAGCTTGTGCCTTGCGAGAGGTAGAGGAAGAAACCGGTTACATGGTGAAAAAGACAGCTTGCCAGTTAAAAGCGGTGGTTAGTTTAGAAGAGGGTTATAACGATGACTGGGTGATGTGTTTTTTTGTGATTGATGTTGAGAGCAAAAAAATCCCTCTTGGTGAAGAAAATGAAGAGGGTCAGTTGCTTTGGCTGGACAAAACTGCAGTTTTGTCCAGCCAATTTGAATTAGTGGATGATCTTTATTACTCTTGGCCAGCTATCATTGATGACAAAAGTGGAGTGATCTTTTTTTCCGCCATACTTGATAAAAACGAAAAAATTAAGCAATTTACCAAAGCAAGCTTACCTTTTCCAAATCAGTAAAGCACGTTTTTTTCACTCTTTAACTCCACTTATTTTTAATGCATAATAATTTTTAGAGTTTTTGTTCTAATCAAATAGTATCAGAGTGGACAGTTATTATGAAATATTCGCACAAACTATTTTTTGCTTGTACGCTGACGTTATCGGGTTTGGCTTTACCAGTTTATGTAAACCAATGGGCGGTTTGGGCAGTTTATGTTTTTGGTTTTGCATTAGGCATTATTTTAGTGATTCAAACCTTATCAAAAAATGCTTATGGCCCATTATTTAAAACGGTTGTATATAAGTTTAACCATTGGATCAGTTTGGACGATAAAGAAAATAATCAGACTAATTCAAAAAATCACTTATTTAACTTTGGAGGAGTCGCAGGTGTTTTTGGAATGCTAACATATCTAGCGCTCAAGTTATTTGTTGACATTGGTGTTATATCAGCAATTGAATCCGAAGCTATCATTTCATTTTTGCTGGGAGCTCTTGCAGGTCTTTTCTTAACGATTGCCTATTTTGCACGTCTCGTAGAAAAGCAATTTAATAACGCCTATTCGAAATCAGAAAATACATCTAAAATAAAGATATTTGCATGTCTCGGTGTTTGTCTTGTATTTATTTTAACTATATTCGCAATCACTAACAAGTTAATTAATAAAACTGAATTTGATGAAATTTCATCTATATTTACATAAGCTAAAGAAAAATATAAAGGTCAGTTATTTCAAAACAAACTTATAGATATCCCATGGATAAGTGATGACGGCTTTGACATCTATAATAAAGAAGAACTGGGTTTAGAATTACGAGCGAAGTGCAATACTTCAAATAGTAATGATGATGCTATTTATAAAGAAATTGTTCAAAACATAGCGCCACAATTAGATAAAGTGATGCAGAAACATGGATACTCCTTAAATCAAAATAATTCGTCCGAATATATTGGTGATTATGATAAATTTATTGATTATGTTAGAGCTTATGAAACTGATGATCTAAAAGTTGTATTTAATGCCGACTTAAGTTGCTATAATGATGCTGAAGATAAGTCGCGCTATTATCGTATATTTACAATTAGCTATTTATTTGACTTTGATACCAATTATCAGGGACAAATAAAATATTTAAAAGATTTAAATATTAAAGGTGCTATTGGAAAAGTAAAAAGGAATGGTGATTTTGTTGTATTATCTATTCAAACTCGCAAACCAAGTGGCCCATATATTATAGCGAAATTAATTAATAATAAATGGGAGTCTTTATATACTGGCCAGGACTACCCTGAATGCGAAAAAATACGCAAATATAATATTCATCATGACCCGATTTCTCATTGCTGGGTAGTTGATGGTGATTTTTTATTAGATTTAAATACGATAATTGATTTAACTTTCCAAAATAATCAGACAAATGTGCTAGTTCAATTATTAAATTTATCAAAAGATTCAAAAAATTTAGCTTCAAAGGTGTGCAATACTTCCTCCCAAACTTTGGAGGAGATGTCAGATGAGAATAATAATGAACCCTGCTGGCATTATGTTTCAGAAACTGATGCGTATTATCTAAACTATCCTTCTGAAAGGTACAAAATCACACTTATCACCCAAAAAGAACTTAATAATAAATTGCAATTTAAAACAAGCTACGACCCTGCAACCAAAACAACTTTAACTACTGGATGTAAAACTCCCACAACGAGAAAAATAAATGATGAAAACTTTCTTGATTTATCCTGCCAATCAACATATGAATATGTAGATGATCAAAAGCAAATAATTAAAGGAACTGCTTCAGACTTCACTCAATGCTTGTATAAATTTAAAGACAACATTTATTTTTATTACGGTACTGAATATGCTTCAAGTGGCTCTGTCATAGATAATTGCCTGATCAATCCCCTGTAAACTAAACCACACCATAATGATGATTTGGTGTTTTACAATACAGTCAATTCCATTAACGTGGAGCTGATCTGTGGTAGTAGTTTAGTAATATTTTTGAAAGGCAAATGATTTATGAACAAGCAAAAGTACACTCCCAAATTTAAGTTCGACAGAGTGGTCGACTCAATTAAGTCTGGTCAAGTTAGTGAGATTGCCAGGCAGTATGGTTTTGCTGCTAATTTACTCAGTAAGTGGCGATCTGAATTCTTGCAAAAAGGTCATACCGTCTTTGATGACAAACCTGATCAGGATACCGCTAGATTACAAAAAAAGGTGGGTCAACTTGAACAATTAGTTGGTAAAAAAGAAGTTGAACTCAACCTAATCAAGAACTTCGCAGATTTTTACGGATCCCAAAGTGGCAAGTAGTAAAGTTTGCAAGGAGTATGGTAGCTAGTGGTCAGTTTGGGGTTAATCGGATTTGTCAGCTGATCGGAATTAGTAAAGCTACCTACTACGCCGCTCAAAATCCGATTGACAGATTTGAAAGTAAGTATGCTCACATCAAAACATTTGTTATCGAAATTATTGATAACAATCCTGCCTATGGTATTAGACGTATTAAAGCGGAGCTTAATGACATCTACCAAATTAATGTAGGTAAAAATGCCCTAGGTAAACTACTTCAGATCTGGGGATTAGATTTGAAAAGAAAAATAAAAAGAACACCACCAAATATGATTCAGAAAATCTTACTTTCCTTGGCCCAAAGAGCCAATCTATTAATTAGAACCGATATATCCTCTCCTTTTGAGGCTATTAGTAGCGATATGACCGAGCTTAGGTTTAAGGGTGGCAAAGCCTATCTGTGTGTTCACAAGGATGTATTCGGTCAAATGGTTTATGGCTGGAAATTAGGTTTGAATATGGAAACCAAACTGGTTTTGGACTCTCTAGAAATGGCCAGAATGAGCATCAGAAAATTAATAGGAAAAATTACCAACAAACCAATTTTGCATCAAGATAGGGGTAGTCAGTATACCAGTCATGAATACGTGAGAGCTGCCTTGAATTGGACGAGGCTCTCTTACTCTAATCCCGGTACTCCAACCCACAATCCAGGACAAGAATCGTTCTTTGGCAGGTTTAAAACTGATTGGAAAAGTGAGATCTGCGAAATTGACACTTTCGATGATCTTGAGAAGTTTGTACAAAGTAAAATCAAGTACTACAATGAAGAAAGGAGGCATACCAGCATTGGGCTCACATCCCCATGGAACTACACCAAATCGTTCCTACAAAACAAGCGATAGTGGTTTAGAATAATTGGGACTGGACAGCCGAACATTAGAAAACGCAGGTTTATCTGTAATAAATATAAATAAATACTATGAATAAAGAAATAACCTTTTATCCCAAAAAACGATCATCAGTTTTGCTTTTTTGTTTCTCATTGCTATTTGTATTATTGGGTATGTGGTTGGTA
>Ga0172370_10003014_pt1 | contig 23719 bp, 14 predicted proteins | sample LakKiv5m_FD_114538 | JGI IMG/M metagenome (GOLD analysis project Ga0172370, IMG submission 114538) | Freshwater microbial communities from Kabuno Bay, South-Kivu, Congo - kab_022012_11.5m | ecosystem: Environmental > Aquatic > Freshwater > Lake | place: Democratic Republic of the Congo...
ATAGCCTCATATTGGAGGATGCCAATGATACAGCCTTTTATGATTACTATGATGTGGCAATAAAATTAGCAGAAGACACTTTAACATGGTTTGGGATGGATAGTACACAGAAAGCAATTATCATTGAATTGAGTGAACAGGATTATGAAGTTAGCCTGAATGCTCAGGCAGTATTGGCTTTGATAGATGACAGCATTTATAACAGAATACCTGAAATGATACCTGACAGCAGCGGCAAGTGGGACGGAGAACAACCTCAACCCAACCAAACAACAGAATCCGAAGAAGAAAATAAGGTAAAACAAATTTCGCTGTACCCAAACCCATTCAGCAATAGCTTTAATCTTCAATATAGTTTTGAACATGAAATAAGTGTTCTTAAAGTAGAGATTTATGATATAGTTGGAAGGATTGTAAAAACTCAATTAATAGGAAAAACCCAAACAGGAACATTAAATATAGATTTAGGTCAATGTCTTGGGCTATATTATGTGCGGCTTATAGCTGACAATACTATTATTCATAAAGATAAAATGATATGCTTAAACAGGTAGGTATATTAGTTACCTTATCGTTTAATTTTTCACTCCATTGTCAAAGTCAGTTTGTCTATTTCGATAAATTATATGACTTTGGCAATGGAGATCCTCATGCAGAAGCAGCATTAGGGATAGTTCCCAGTTCAGACGGACAAGGTTACCTGTTCACCAGTTTTTCACTTTATTGGAGTATGAATTCGTCAGATGCATTATTAATTAAAATTGATGGACAGGGAGATACCATTTTCACAGTAAGGCAATCAGATGCCAACAGAAAATATTTTGTAAGTAGTTTAGTTAAATCTCATGACGAGGGAATTGTGATCTGCTCGTATGTAATAAATACGCTTGATGATAATAAAAATTATTCATTAATAAAGATTAACGTAAATAATGAAATTGAGTTTTCAAAAACTTATGGTGATAGCTTAAACGATGAACAAGCTTTACATGTGATAAATACCAATGATAATGGTTTTCTAATAGTAGGGCAATCTGTCTTTCCTCAAAATTCGGATGCTGAAATGTATGCAGTAAAAACAGATAGTGCAGGTAATTTTGAGTGGGAACAATACTATGGAGGAAATAACTTTGAAGGGGCTTATTCAGCTATACAAACACCAGACAGTGGTTATTTAGTATTTGGTTTTACACAAAGTTTTGGGGCGGGGCAACCAGATTGGTATATAGTAAAATCAGACAAACTTGGAAACCAGCAATGGCAAAGACTTTATGAAGGTATAGCAGGAGGAGATATTGATATTGGTTCAGGTATTATTAAATTAAGTGATAATAATTATTTATTAAGCGGAGGAGGAGGAGTATATGGTCGTCTTATAAAAATTAATTCGCAGGGTGTTGTTATTTGGCAAAAAAATTATACTTATCCGGGCGGAACGGGGGGTAATTTTTTGTATTGGGCAAGAGAATTAACCGACTATTCAATTATAGCAGCAGGAGGAACAAATAAGCCATCTGAAAGTGATGCAGGCTGGATAATTAAGACAGATAGCGCAGGCAATTTATTATGGCAACGTAAATACAATAAAACGAATGATGTTGAGTTGTTTTATGATTTTATACCAACTGATGATGCAGGTTTTGTGCTATGCGGACAAGCACGTAACCCACAAACTAATAATCAAGATGCATGGCTTTTAAAAGTAGATAGTTTGGGTTGCCCTTATGCCGATTGCACGGTTGGAATAGATGAAGCTGATAATACAAAAGTGGTGGCTGATATTTATCCTAATCCGGCAAGTGAGTTACTTAATGTAGAATTTCAGAATGTGGAAGATTGGCTGATATCATTAACAGATGTGAATGGTAAAGTTGTATATACTTCTAACAATGACAAAGAAACAATAATTACAGTCAATGTTTCATCATTTTCAGCAGGGGTTTATCTACTCCAACTTACAAGTGAAAAATCATTTGTAAACAAGAAAATCATAATTCAACATTAGTTGCCCTCTGTAACAGAAGTCCCTGTTAGTAGGGAAGTATGGCAAAAGGTCCAAGAGAGATTTGAAGCGAGCGCGGTTTATCCTACTCTTAGCCAGGCTTATGTGGATACCATTACCAGCGCCCAATTAACGGATACTTTAAGGACGCTGACTACTATCAACCGTGAAATGGCTATAATTTACAGCGATGCAGACAGGGTTATCAATGATATTGTTTATCTTTACGCTGACACCAATGATATAGTTGGCATGATAACTTTCCTGAATGATAGTTGCTCAGACAAGAGACATAAAAGGTCGTGTTTCAAACGTGTTGTATTAAAGCAAAAACACGGGAAGTCTGTAAAAATTGAATCAAACAGAACTTAAACAGGGTGGTATAAGAGCAACTTTTTTTATTTTTAAAGATTTATAGCTCATTATATGATTGAAAATCATTCCTCGTGTTTCAAACGTGTTGGTGGTGTTTTGCAATGCACAACATGTAGTGGCAATCTGATTAAACATGGACAGTCGGCAGCAGGCAAGCAACGGTACTATTGTAAGTGTTGCAGGAAAACCTGCTTAGAGAACTATACCAACCGTGCTTATTTGCCACACACGAATGAATGTATTTCAAAGTTGTTGTGCGAGGGTTGCGGTATTTTAAGCATCAGCCGCTTGCTGCATATTTCAGCGACAACGGGAAACGCATGAAGAAAGGTTATCATAGAATAATTTTCACCTCCCCCCTTGCACAAACAAAATAATCCTTTACCTTTGCCGTCCCTAAAAATTCAGGGGTGGTATCTTTTGCAACTAATTACATTGGATTAATTTGGGTAAGTTGTTTGTCTTATTAAGTGTTTTTCAGCTTAATAACCCCATCAGCCCCATTAACTCATTTAACTTAATCAACCATACAATAAATGGCTTACAAAAAAGAAACAAAACTTAAAAGCAACTTCACCAGGATTACTATCAGCCTTGCCTCTCCGGAGTCAATCCTGGAACAATCAAGAGGTGAGGTTCTGAAACCCGAAACCATTAATTACAGAACTTATAAACCGGAGCGCGATGGTTTATTCTGCGAACGTATTTTCGGTCCGGTAAAAGACTGGGAATGTCATTGCGGGAAATACAAACGCATACGTTACAAAGGCATTATCTGCGACCGTTGCGGTGTGGAAGTAACCGAGAAAAAAGTAAGAAGAGAAAGAATGGGACACATCCAGTTGATTGTGCCTGTTGTTCACATCTGGTATTTCCGTTCTCTTCCAAACAAAATTGGTTACCTGCTTGGGTTGCCAACCAAAAAATTAGACACCATTATCTATTATGAAAGATATGTTGTCATCCAGCCCGGTGTGGCAAAGAACCCTATGGGTGAAGAACTGAAACAGTTGGATTTCCTCACGGAAGATGAATACCTTGATATCCTTGAAAAACTTCCGAAAGACAACCAGTATCTTGACGATACCGACCCTAATAAATTCATTGCGAAAATGGGCGCTGATGCGCTGCATTTGTTGCTGAGCAGGATTAATCTTGATGAACTTTCTTTTGACCTGCGTCACAAAGCAAACACCGAAACTTCACAGCAAAGAAAGAACGAAGCATTAAAACGTTTGCAGGTTGTGGAAGGCTTCCGGGGTTCTATACAGAACATTGAGAACAAACCGGAGTGGATGATTGTGAAAGTTATTCCGGTTATTCCACCGGAATTGCGCCCGCTTGTTCCCTTAGATGGCGGACGTTTCGCTACTTCAGATTTGAATGACCTTTACAGGCGCGTTATTATCCGTAACAACCGTTTGAAAAGACTGATTGAGATTAAAGCTCCTGAAGTTATTTTGCGTAACGAGAAACGTATGTTGCAGGAAGCGGTTGATTCGCTGCTCGACAACTCACGTAAGTCAAACGCGGTTAAAACCGATTCAAACCGTGCGCTGAAATCACTTTCAGATTCATTGAAAGGTAAACAAGGACGTTTCCGTCAGAACCTGTTAGGAAAACGTGTTGACTATTCTGCACGTTCAGTAATTGTCGTTGGACCGGAAATGAAACTGCATGAGTGCGGTTTGCCGAAAGATATGGCGGCAGAGCTTTACAAACCGTTTATCATCCGCAAAATGCTGGAAAGAGGTATTGTAAAAACCGTAAAATCAGCCAAAAAAATTGTTGACCGCAAAGACCCCATTGTTTGGGATATTCTGGAAAACGTATTGAAAGGACATCCTGTTCTGCTGAACCGTGCCCCAACACTGCACAGGCTTGGTATCCAGGCTTTCCAGCCAAAACTGATTGAAGGAAAAGCTATCCAGTTGCACCCCTTGGTTTGTACCGCGTTCAATGCTGACTTTGACGGTGACCAGATGGCGGTGCATTTGCCGCTTGGCAATGCTGCCGTATTGGAAGCACAGCTATTGATGCTTGCTTCTCACAACATCCTGAACCCTGCCAATGGCGCGCCTATCACCGTTCCTTCTCAGGACATGGTACTTGGTCTGTATTACATGACCAAAGGCTACAAAAGCGATAAAGCAAGAACCGTAAAAGGTGAAGGCATGACCTTCTATTCTGCGGAAGAAGTAACCATCGCACACAACGAAGGCAAAGCCGATATCCATGCTTTTATTAAAGTAAGAGCAAAAGTGAAAGAAGACGGTAAGTTGGTTACCAAACTGATTGAAACTACTGTAGGAAGAGTGTTGTTCAATAAAGTGGTTCCTGAACAGGTTGGTTATATCAATGAACTGTTGACTAAAAAATCTTTGCGCGACATTATCGGTAATATTTTGAAAGAAACCGGTATGGCTGAAACCGCCAAGTTCCTTGATGATATTAAGAATCTTGGTTTCAGGATGGCGTTCAAAGGCGGATTGTCATTTAACCTTGGTGATGTAATTGTTCCTGCCGAAAAAGAAACCCTTATCAATGCAGCCAATGCACAGGTGGATGAGGTGATGGATAATTATAACATGGGGGTTATCACCAACAATGAGCGTTATAACCAGATCATTGACATCTGGACACATACCAATTCCAAGCTTACAAAAACCCTGATGGATAAACTCATCAGCGACAAGCAGGGATTTAATTCTGTGTATATGATGCTTGACTCCGGTGCGAGGGGTTCTAAAGAGCAGATACGTCAGCTTTCAGGAATGAGGGGACTGATGGCGAAACCGCAAAAATCAGGAGCTTCTTCACAGGAGATTATCGAGAATCCTATCCTTTCTAACTTTAAAGAAGGATTATCAATTCTTGAGTACTTCATTTCCACACACGGTGCACGTAAAGGTCTTGCCGATACGGCTCTTAAAACTGCCGATGCGGGTTACTTAACACGCAGGCTGGTTGACGTATCTCAGGATGTTATTATTTCTGATGTTGATTGCGGAACCTTGCGCGGACTGATAGCAACTCCTTTGAAAAACAACGAAGAGATTGTTGAATCATTGTATGACCGAGTTCTTGGTCGCACTTCTGTTCATGATGTTTTCCACCCGCTTACAGGCAAACTGATTGTAAGTGCCGGACAGGAAATAGTTGAAGAACTTGCTCAGGTGATTGAAGATTCACCTATTGAATCAGTTGAAATACGTTCAGTATTGACCTGCGAATCTAAAAAAGGTGTTTGCACAAAATGCTATGGTCGCAGTCTTGCTTCCGGACGTATGGTTCAGAAAGGTGAAGCAGTTGGTGTTATTGCAGCGCAATCTATTGGCGAGCCGGGAACACAGCTTACACTCCGTACCTTCCACGTGGGTGGTGTTGCGGGTAACGTAACCCAGGAATCTAAGATTGAAGCGAAATATGCCGGTGTTACTGAAATTGATGAACTCCGTACCGTACCCAGTCCGGCAGGTAAGTTTGATATAGTAACCGGACGTTCTGCCGAGCTTCGCATCATTGATGTGAACACACATATAGTGCTTTCAACTACCAATATCCCTTATGGTTCTGAGCTTTATATTAAAGCTGGAGCTAAAGTGGAGAAAGGACAATTGATTTGCAAATGGGATCCATTCAATGCGGTAATTATTTCTGAGTTGCCCGGAAAAGTTAAATTCGACCAGGTGGAGGAAGGTATTACTTACCGCCTTGAATCAGACGAACAAACCGGTTTCAGCGAAAAAGTGATTATTGACAGCCGCGATAAAACCAAAAATCCTGTAATCCAGATTTTAGGTAAAGACAAAGAAGTGATGCGTAACTATAACATTCCTGTTGGCGCTCACATTGTAATAGAAGAAGGAAAAACAATCCCTGCAGGAACAATTCTTGTAAAAATTCCGCGTGCTACCGGTAAAGCCGGTGACATCACAGGCGGACTGCCACGGGTAACTGAATTATTCGAGGCGCGTAACCCTTCTAACCCTGCTGTGGTTTCTGAGATTGACGGTATCGTTACTTTCGGAAAGATTAAGCGTGGTAACCGTGAAGTGATTGTGGAATCAAGAACAGGAGAAATTAAGAAGTACCTTGTTTCTTTATCTAAACACATCCTGGTTCAGGAGAACGACTTTATCCGCGCAGGCGATGCCCTGAGTGATGGAGCAATTACTCCTTCCGATATTCTTGCCATCAAAGGACCTACTAAAGTTCAGGAATACTTAGTGAACGAGGTTCAGGAAGTTTACCGTTTGCAGGGTGTGAAAATTAACGACAAACACTTTGAGGTGATTGTTCGCCAGATGATGCGTAAAGTTGAAATTGTTGATCCGGGCGACACTACATTTCTGGAAAGAGAATTGGTGAACAAACTTGAATTCAGCCAGGAAAACGATGATATCTTTGACAAAAAAGTGGTGATTGATCCGGGAGATTCAGCTACATTTAAAGCAGGACAAATCATTAACGCACGCAAACTGCGCGATGAAAATTCCATGCTGAAACGTAAAGATTTGAAACCGGTTGAGTCAAGAGATGCAATCCCCGCAACATCAACACAGATTTTGCAAGGTATCACCAGGGCATCATTGCAGACAGAAAGCTGGATTTCGGCTGCATCGTTCCAGGAAACAACAAAAGTGCTGAACGAAGCTGCCGTAAAAGGAAAACGTGATATATTGGGTGGTTTGAAGGAAAACGTAATTGTAGGACACCTGATGCCGGCAGGAACAGGCTTGAGAGAATACGATAAATTAGTGGTAGGCTCAAGAGAAGAGTATGATAAACTGATGGCTTCTAAACAGGAAGCGGAACTGGAAGAGTAAACAGAAGGATATAGGGTATAGGGATATAGGGTATTAGTAAAAGCCGATCCATCTATACCCTATACCTTTATATCCATATACCCTATACCTTTATTCCATATACCTTTCCACATGGCTGATCAAAAACTTACCCCACAGCAAGGACAAATAAACATCGAACTCAGCGAAGAAGTTGCTGAAGGGCAATATTCCAATCTTGCTATCATTACTCATTCCACTTCCGAATTTGTGGTTGATTTTATACGTGTAATGCCGGGAATTCCGAAAGCGAAAGTGAAGTCAAGGATTGTGCTTACTCCTGAACATGCCAAACGTTTGCTTAACGCGCTTGCCGACAATATCTCCAAATTTGAAGCAGAACACGGCACTATCCGTTTCACCGAAAACCCGCCTTCCTCTTTCCCGATGAATTTTGGAGGTCCTACTGCGCAGGCGTAAGCCCCATTTCTTATCCCGAACTCAGGTATTACAATATTTCCTGACAGCGGGGGTAATAAATTTACAACCTCACCCCAATCACCAGGATATCATCCACCTGTTCAAACCCGCTTAACCAGGAAGAAATTGTTTTTTCAAGCAATTCTTTCTGGCGGCTCATTTTAAACTGCTGGTTTTGGGTAAAGAAACTTTTCAGGCGTTTGTAGCCGTATTTCTTTTCGTCAGGTCCGCCAAACTGGTCCACCACGCCATCAGAGAAAATATAGAAACAATCGCCTTTTTCAAAGGGGAGCGTGAAACAGTTGTAGCTTCTCCGGCTGGTATGTATCATTCCGCCAATGGCGTTTTTATCGCCTTTGAGTTCTTTAAACTCACCTGCTTCGCTGAAAAAATACAATACCCTGTTAGCGGAGGCGAACTGTAGTTCTTTCTTTTTATAATCAATGCAGCAGAGGGCGATGTCCATCCCGTCATGGTTTTCGTTCAGCCCGTCACGCTGCTTCAGTGCGTATTGCACTTCGCGGTGCAGGTTGTTCAGTATTTCTCCGGGGTTGGAGATGCCTTCCACGTTGGCTATCTGGTTGAGCAGATCATTTCCTATCATGCTCATAAACGCGCCCGGAACCCCGTGTCCCGTACAGTCAACAGCGGCAATAAATATTTTATTGTCTTTTTTATTGAACCAGTAAAAATCACCGCTCACAATATCTTTGGGCTGGAAATAAATAAACGAATCGGGCAGTTCCGTGCGTATGGTTTCCATTGTTGGCAGGATGGCTTCCTGTATTCGTTTGGCGTAAGTGATGCTGGAAGTGATCACAAGGTTTTTGTCTTCCAGCACCTCTTTTTGTTGTTCTATTTCTTCTTTCGCCTTGTTGATGGCTTTATTTTTCTGCTCTAATTTTTCGTTTATTTTCTGGTTCACCCTGTATCGGTTATAAATGGTAGCCGCCAAAATGATGATAAGCGCAAGCACCGCCAGGACAAGGTATAACACTTTGCGCTGGTTTGCCTGCGCTTCTTCCTGTTTTTGTTTTTCTATGTTCAGCAGTTCAATTTCTTTTTCCTTTTTTTCGGTTTCATATTTCGCCTGCATGGCAAACATGTCTTTTTCATTCTGCGCTTTTTGCAGCGAATCATTCAGCTTTGTATAGAGTACCTGGTATTCATAAGATTGCTCATGGTTGCCCATTTTAGAATAGGTCTGCGCAATGGCGGAATAAATGCTTTTCACCTGTTCCATAGCTCCGTTTTCTTTCACAATCCTGAGCGCACGGGTCAGGTATTCCAGGCTTTTAACATAGTTCCCTTTAACCTGGTAAAGCAGCCCTATTGACTGGAGTGTTTCAGAAAATTTTTCATTGTCGCCAATTGCCTCCATCAGCGTAAGCGACTGGAAATAATAGTCAAGACTTTTATCGTAATTTTCCTGGAGGCTGTAATATTCTCCAATGTTTATCAGCGAGCTGACCATGCCTTTTTTATCACCTATTTCTTCCTGTATCTTTAAAGCTCTTGTAGCGTTTTCAAGCGCTTTTTTGTAATTGCCTTCTTCTTTATATACTCCGCCAATATTGAGCAGCAGGTTGGCAATACCGCTTTTGTCGCCCAGAATTTCTTTTATTTTCAGAGATTTCTCGTAATATTCGAGCGCTTTGGTATAATTATTTTGTTTGTAGTAAATATTCCCTACATTGTTCAGTGTACTCGACTGTCCTAACTTATCGCCAATATCTTCAAAAATTTTTAAAGAGTTGAGATAGTTCTCAATCGCTTTCTCCGAATTCCCTTTGTGCAGCCAGGTCATCCCGAAATTATTGTAGCTGTTGGCTATTCCTTTCTTATCATTTATTTCTTTAAAAATCTGGTAAGAGTTTTCATAATATTCCAGTGCTTTGTCATAATTGCCCTGGTTTTTGTATGCAAGTCCGATATTGTTAAATGAAATGGCAATCCCGTTCTTGTCGTTTATCTCCTGGCGGATGGCAAGTGATTTGAAATAATATTCCAGCGCTTTTTCATAAACGCCTTGCGAAATGAAAATATTCCCGATATTATTTAATGACAGCGCTTCGCTGCTTTTATCTCCTATTTCATGGTCTATGGCAAGCGCCTTTTGCAGGTATTCAAGCGCTTCCTTATATTTTCCCTGCAAACGGTAAACGTTCCCGATATTGTTGTAAGCGGAGGAAAGTCCTTTCTTATAATTATTCTTTGTTGAAAGTTCTATCGCCTCATTGCTGAGCGAGAGAACTTTTCCCGGGTTCACGCGCAGGTATTGTTTTGCCAGTTCATTCAGCAATTGAATACGAACCGTGTCTTTTGAATCTACATGATGCGTAAGCGCCTGTTCTAAACTGTCAATGGCAGGGGTTTGCGCAAAACAATTTGCGGCAAACAGAAAAAGTAAAGTCCAAAAAATATTTTGTAATCTTTTTTTCATTTTTTCAATTATCAAAGATACATTATAGCTTTATTCCCATCACTAAGATATCATCCACCTGTTTATTATCTCCTTTCCATGTTTCATGCGCTGCAACTAATTTGATTTTCTGTTCATTCATGGTGAGGTGCCGGTTGCTGATGATAAGTTCTTTCATTTTTCCGGTCATGAATTTTTTCCCTTTTGGTCCGCCAAACTGGTCGGCAAAACCATCGGAGAACAAATAAATGCTGTCGCCTTTTTTCAGTTTTGATTTGTTGGGCGTATAAACGTAGCCGGTGTCTGAGGTTCCGCTGATGGATGATTTATCGCCTTCTATTTCCATAAAATTTCCGTTGCTGATTACATACATCGGTCTTAAAGCGCCTGCAAAATTCACTTCATTATTTTTCAGGTTGATGGAACAGATTGCCACATCCATTCCCTGCTGTGTTTCAAATTCGCGGGCGCTTTGCTTGAAGGCAAGTTTTATCCCGAGGTTAAGTTCGGTAAGTATTTCAGCCGGTTCAGTTACCTGTTTCTCAATGATGATCTGGTTTAATAAATCCGTTCCTATCATACTCATGAAGGCACCTGCAACGCCATGCCCGGTGCAGTCAACAGCCGCCACAAAAACAAAATCTTCTTTCCTGAACAGCCAGTAGAAATCACCTCCCACAATTTCTTTCGGGCGGTAAAGAATAAAATGTTCGGGAAACACCTTATTGATTTCTTCTCCGCTCGGCAAAATAGCCATCTGTATATTCCGCGCATAATTTATTCCTTCCGTGATGTGCCTGTTCTGCGCCTCAACAATTTCTTTTTGTTCCTGCAATTCATGTGTTCTTTCTTTCACTTTTATTTCCAGTTCAGCTTTTTCCTCTACTAATTTCCTCTCTCTCCATTTAATGTATGCAACAGTGGCGGCAACAAGAAAAACTGCAACCAGCAGATAAAACCACCATGTTTTCCAGAAAGGAGGAGTAATGCTGAAATGAATTTCAACAGGTTTTGACCACACCTTCTCATCGTTGCAGGCGCGAAGGATAAAAGTGTATTCGCCCGGAGCAAGGTTTGAATAATTCGCTTCGTTTATTTTTGTTTCAGGCATCCAGTCTTTGTCCGAACCTTTCAGCATCCACTGATAAAAAACCTTTTCAGGGTTTTTATGCGTGATGGCGCTGAACGTAAAAAACAGGTAGTTCTTGTTGTAAGGAAATACCATATTTACCGGGAGTGCAGTAATAGAATCTATCTTTTCGGAATAAAGCGATTTATCAAACTGCTTGAAGAAAAGTAATATATCGTTAACAACGATTTCAGGCGCTTTATCATTTATTTTTTCTTCCGAAGGTGTGAAACGTGTTATTCCTTTTGCTGTCCCGAACCAAATATTTCCGTCAGCAAAACAGGCAGCGTTTGAATTACATTCCGGAGCTTTAAATCCTTCGGTGAAGCCATAGTTGCGGATGTGTGTTTTTCCATTTCCATCAAACGAGATTTTGTTTATTCCTCTTGGTGTGCCCGCCCAAAGTATTTCTTCGTTATCAAAAACCAATGAACGGATAACATCAGAATTTAAACCATCTTCCTGTGTAATGTGCGTGAATTCATTTTCATTGAAACAAAGAATTCCGTTTTCTTCCGTCCGGAAATATATTTTTCCTGTTTTACTCTGAACAATAGCAGAAACAGGAGATTTGGTTTCATCAAATTTATGAGTTCGTTTCCGGTCATACCTGTATATCTTTCCGTTAAATCCGCCAAACCATATATTCCCTTCATTGTCCTCCATCAGTGAAACAATATTGTCATCCGTAACATCTTCACTGATCTTTATTTTTGTAAAGCCTGAATTGTCAGATTTCACAACCCCACCGGGTGTGGCAATCCACATATCCCCATTTTTATCACAAATAATATCATTAATGTTGTTGGATGGCAAACCAAAATCTTCGGTGAACTGAATTGTTTTTTTGCCGTCAAAAACATAAACACCCTCAAAGTCGGAGGTTCCAAGCCAAAGCCTGCCTGATTTATCTTCGGCAATGCAACTGAAAACATGCTCATTAATCACTTCATCCATTTCCCATTTGCTGAAATTCTCACCGTTATAGATAAAAATTCCGCCACCGCGGTTAGCCGCTATCAGTTTCCCGTTGGTGGTTTTATGTATTGCTGCCGGGCTGAATCCGGTTGAAGTGAAATGCATAAAACTACGGTCAGCAAGTTTTGATAATCCTTTCTTTGTTCCCAGCCAGAGGTTATCTTCCCTGTCAACAAAAGCGCAGAGGACACGGTTATCTGAAAGCCCGTTTTTTTCGGTGATGATGAAAAAATTATTTCCGTCATATTTAGTAATTCCATAATCTGAAGCCAGCCATAAATTACCTGAACCGTCATAAGCCAAATCATTTAACTGGAAGCTTAATAAACCTTGCTGCTGTCCTGTATTTGAAAAACCTTTTCCGTCAAAAATGCTGATCCCGGAAGTAGTGGCTGCCACCACTTCGCCCTTATTATTGATGTTGATATGGTTGATATAATTATCTGCAAGCCCATCGGATGTTTTAAAGAAAACAACATTCTCCCCGTCAAATCTTCCCAGTCCGCCACCGTAGGCTCCAAACCAGATATTGCCGCTTTTATCTTCACAAATGGAATGAATATTATTACCTGCTGCGCCATTGTTAAGTTCAAGGTTCTTAAATTTTCCCTGCCTGCCGACAGGCAGGACATTCTCAAATTTTGAAACTCCTGAAAAAGTTCCGAACCACAGATTTCCTTTGCTGTCTTCAAATATGGAGCGCACCTCATTTCCTGCAAGCCCGTCCTGCTCGGTGTAGTTTGTAAATTTCTTCCCGTCAAAACTGACAATGCCTGAATTTTCGCATGATACCCATAACAGACCATTTCTATCCTGTGTGATGGCAAGAATACTAGCTGAAGGAAGACTGTCTTTTACCGTCCAGGTCTTGAAATTCTTTCCGTCAAAGCGGGTGAGACCTCCGTTCCCCCCTATCCAGATATAGCCTTTGTTGTCCTGGAAAATGGCGTTGATCTGGCTTTGTTCCAGTCCGTCTTCAATGGAATAATTACGTAAATTGTATTGCTGGGCAAAGCCACCGGAACTAATAAAGGTACAAAGGATAATGAGAAAATATCTCATTGTGAGATCAGGATATTATTGCGAGGTTATAGTTTAGCAACATCATTACGAAGTAATACAGATTAAGTTTCTGAGACATAAATTGAACATTATAAAAAATTAGTCGTTCAGGATTTTAAAAAAAACTACATTTACCAGCGTTTTAACGATAAATAATTCACTATGTCAAAAATTAATATTCTTGTAGTAGAAGATGAAAGCATTGTTGCGAAAGACATTCAGAACAGTCTGCGCAAACTTGGTTACAATGTTCCCACCACTGTTTCTTCGGGTGAAGAAGCAATCATTGTGGCTGAACAAAATAAACCCGACCTGGTGATGATGGACATCATGCTGAAGGGCGAAATAAACGGGATTGAAGCTGCTGACCAGATACGGCAGCGCTTTGATGTTCCGGTAATTTATTTAACCGCTTACGCAGATGAAAGCACTTTGGCGAAAGCAAAGGTGACCGAACCTTATGGATACATTATTAAACCATTCAAGGAAATTGATTTACATACCACCATTGAAATGGCGCTTTACAAACACGGAAAAGAAAGCGAAGTGCGTAAAGAGCGCGACTTATATTCTTCCATTGTGATGGATAAGAATGCAACTGACAGCATTTTTGTTAAATCGAATTCAAGGCTGGTGAAGTTGAAAACGGCTGACATTATGTATGTGGAAGCCCTGAAAGATTATGTAATTATTCATGCAGTGGGCGCTAAATACACCGTACATTCCACCATGAAAGACATGCAGGCGAGCCTTAAGGATAAAGACTTTATACGTGTTCACCGCTCCTTCATTGTTCGCATTGATAAAATTTCCGCCATTGATTATCCAAACCTTGTAATGGAGGATGACAAAAAGATAATTCCCATTGGCGGTTCATACAAAGACGACCTTAACAGCAGGCTGAAGTTTGTATAGCTTTGCCAGGCTTTTTATTTTTAGCCTGTGAAAATTCTTATTCTCCGTTTCAGTTCCATTGGTGATATTGTGCTGACATCACCTGTGGTGCGCTGCCTGAAACATCAACTGAAAGGTTCTGAAATTCATTACCTCACTAAAAAGTCCTTTGTTTCCATTGTTAAGAATAATCCCAACATAGATAAGGTTTTCAGTTTTGATAAAAATGTGGATGAAGTATTACCAGAGCTGAAAAAAGAGAGTTATGATTGGGTGATTGACTTGCACAATAACATGAGAACAATGCAGGTTAAAATAACATTGGGTAAACCTTCAAAATCATTTTACAAACTCAATATTGAAAAGTGGCTGATGGTCAATTTTAAAATCAATCGTTTGCCACATAAGCATATAGTTGACCGTTACTTTGATACAGTTACTCACCCTAGCGTAAAGAATGATTTAAAAGGACTTGATTTTTTTATTGACAGGAAAGATGTAGTTGAAATTTCTTCCCTGCCAAAAAAATTCCAAAACGGTTACGTTGCTTTTGTGATTGGGGCAAAACACAACACAAAAAAATTGCCAGCAGAAAAGATAATTTCCATATGCAGCAAACTTAATCGCCCGGTAATTCTCATTGGCGGCAAAGAAGATTTTGAGGAAGGAGAAAAGATTGCTTCACAAATAGAAAATCTATTTAACGCCTGCGGGAAATATAACATTCAGCAATCTGCTTCGCTGATAAAAGAGGCAGAAAAAGTTATCACTCACGACACAGGGATGATGCATATTGCTGCCGCCTTTCACAAAAATATTATTTCTGTTTGGGGCAATACCATTCCTGAGTTTGGAATGTATCCGTATCTGGCTGGAGAGAATTCTAAAATTGTGGAAGTAAAAAATCTTTCCTGCCGTCCCTGCACAAAAATTGGTTTTGATAAATGCCCTAAAGGACATTTTAAATGTATGAATGAAATTGATGAAAACAGCTTAACGGAATAATTCTCAAAGTCACGAAGACGCGAAAGGAAAAAATACTTTGCGAACTTTGCATCTTTGCGAGCAATAAAATGTCTTCACTGAAAAAACTTGCGGGACAAACCGCTATTTATGGGCTGAGCAGCATTGTTGGAAGGTTCCTGAACTACTTATTGGTTCCGCTGCATACAGGAGTTTTCAGCACCGACCAGTTTGGGATTATTACAGAAATGTATGCTTATGTAGCTTTCCTTGTGATACTGCTCACTTACGGAATGGAAACAGCTTTCTTTCGTTTTTCCACCAAAGAAAATGATAACAAGGAAAAAGTTTATTCCACCATTATTTCTTCTCTTGTTTCCAGTACTTTTCTTTTTATTGCACTCTCTGTTATTTTCCAGCAATCTGTTGCAGGCTGGCTGCGTTATCCCAACAACAGTGAATATGTTGTCTGGTTTGCAATTATTGTGGGATTAGATGCGATATCCTCCATTCCGCTGGCACGGCTGAGGCAGGAAAACAAAGCTTATCGTTTCGCTTTTGTAAACCTGAGTAATGTGTTTGTAAACATAGCGCTCAATTTATTTTTTATTGGTTATTGTTTGCCTATGCACCAGGCGGGGAATACCAATTTTTTAATTGAAACGTTTTACAATCCTGAAATTGGTGTCGGCTATGTTTTTATTGCCAATTTAATCGCAAGCGTTTTCAAATTCCTGTTGCTTGCACCCGAAATGCTGAAAGCCCGTTATGGTTTTGACAAAATAATCCTGAAAGAAATGCTGATTTATTCTTTGCCTTTATTAATTGCAGGCTTGGCAGGAATCATAAACGAAACGCTTGATCGGATCATGCTCAAACGGATGCTGTTCGATTCGCTGGGCGAAAAAGAAACCATGAGCATCATTGGCATTTATGGAGCAAATTATAAAGTGTCCATCATCATCACGCTTTTTATACAAGCATTCCGTTATGCAGCAGAGCCTTTCTTTTTTGCGCAGGCAAAGGAAAAAGACCCGCATAAAGTTTATGCAAGAGTGATGAATTATTTTGTGATAGTTTGTGCGACCATATTTCTTGGTGTGATGTTATACCTTGATATTCTAAAATATTTTATTCCAAATAAAACGTATTGGGTAGGACTTAAAGTAGTTCCCATTCTTTTGCTCGCCAATGTTTTTCTTGGCATTTATTACAACCAGAGTGTATGGTACAAACTTACTGACAAAACAAGCTATGGTGCATTGCTTGCTATTTTCGGGGCGGTGATTACCGTTGTTCTCAATTACTTTTTTATTCCCGAATACAATTATATAGCCTCTGCATGGGCTACATTTGCCTGTTATGCCAGCATGATGGTAGCATCCTATTTCCTCGGACAACATTATTATCCTGTTCCATATAATTTGAAAAAGAACTTCAGTGTCCTCTTTGCTGCAGTGTTGTTATATTTTGTGAGTACGAGAATCCCTGATTACGGAGAATTGGTTCATTATTCCGTCAACAGCTTGCTTATGCTGCTTTTCCTTACAGGGATTTACATCATGGAACGACCAAAAAAAATTTAACTTTGCGCCTTTGCGAGAAGAAACAACTATGAAAGTAAGAATAGTCAACAAATCCCAACATGAAGTTCCTGCTTATGCAACAGTGGCTTCGGCAGGAATGGATCTGAGAGCCAATCTTTCGGAACCTGTAGTTTTAAAATCTTTGGAAAGAGCATTGATCTCAACCGGTTTGTTCATCGAGCTTCCTGTTGGGTTTGAAGCGCAGGTGCGTCCTCGCAGCGGGCTGGCATTTAAAAAAGGGGTAACAGTATTAAATTCACCGGGGACTATTGATGCTGATTACCGCGGTGAAGTGAAAGTTCTTTTGGTCAACCTATCCAAAGAAAATTTTACAATAGAAAATGGTGAACGCATTGCACAAATGATAATTGCCGCACACGAAAAAGTAGAGTGGGAGCAAGTGGAGACATTAGAAGAAACAACAAGAGGTGCCGGTGGTTTCGGGCATACAGGAGTAAAATAGATAGAACGCAGATTTTTATGATCCTTATGATTGTCGCTGATTTAAAATCATAATTTATCTTAATAATCATAAAGATCAGCGTACTATCATAAAAACAAAAAAAAGAAAATGAAAATAATAGTTCCGATGGCGGGGATGGGAAAAAGGATGCGCCCGCATACACTGACAATTCCAAAGCCTTTGTTACCTATTGCCGGGAAGCCGATTGTGCAGCGATTGGTTGAAGACATCTCCAAAATTGCAAATGAAAAAGTGGATGAAATCGCTTTCATCATTGGCGAAAGTTTTGGTGCAGAAACAGAAAATAATCTGAAGAATATTGCTGATAGTCTTGGTGCGAAAGGAACAATCTATTACCAGGATGAAGCGCTGGGAACGGCACACGCAATTCTTTGTGCTGCCCCATCGCTTAACGGAAAAGTGATTGTTGCTTTTGCCGACACACTTTTTAAAGCAGATTTTGTTTTGGATGCAGAAAAAGACGGAATTATCTGGGTGCAGAAAATTGAAGACCCACGTGCCTTTGGCGTGGTGAAAGTGGACAGCAATAATGTTATCACCGACTTTATTGAAAAACCTGAAACCTTTGTTTCCGACCTTGCCATCATCGGTATTTATTATTTTAAAGATGGTGCTTACCTCCGCAACGAACTGCAATACCTGATTGATAACAACATCAGGGATAAAGGCGAATACCAGTTGACCAACGCGCTGGAAAACATGAAGAAAAAAGGAACTAAGTTTTCTCCGGGTGCGGTTACCGAATGGCTCGACTGCGGAAACAAAGATGCCACAGTTTATACCAACAGGCGCATCCTTGAATTCAATAAAGATGAAAAACTGATTTCTGATAAAGTGGAAATAACAGAATCGGTAATTATTCCGCCCTGCTATATTGGTGATCATGTAAAAATATCCGGTTCGGTGATTGGTCCTTATGCCTCTATCAGCAAGGGAAGTATTATTAAAGACAGCATTATTAAAAACAGCATTATACAGTCTTCTGCCCAAATAAAAGATTCACATTTAGACAATTCGATGGTGGGAAACAATGTTGAATTATATGGAACTGTTGACCAGGTCAGTATTGGCGATTATACCACTGTGAACAACTGAACGAATTGACTTTGCGCAGAAAAATATTCGCTCTTGCCCTTATCTCTTTACTGGTAACGGTTTCCACATTCGCGCAAAAGAAAAATAAAAAAGAACTTTCAGATACTGAAAGAGTAAAAGTTACTGCCATCTTTATTGAAGCCAGCAAAGAAAGACTTATCGGAAATCCCGCCAATGCCGCTGAACTTTTCAAAGAGTGTCTGAAAATTGATCCCAATAATGCGGCTGCCATGTATGAGTTGGGAACTATTTATTTCAACGCCCGGAAAGATAATGAAGCCGTTGAACTGGTGAGTAACGCTATAAAAATTGATCCTAAAAATGAATGGTATCGCCTGCTGTTAGCTGATATTTATTCGCAACTGAAGAAATATGATGATTCTGCAAAAGAATATGAAGAACTTGCAAACGATTTTCCTAAAAAACCTGAGTTCCTTTATGAATGGGCTTCAGAACTGCTCAAAGGTGGCAAATATGAGGAGGCGATAAAAGTTTATAACCGCATTGAAAACAGCATTGGTGTAACGGAAGAAATTTCCATTCAAAAACACAGTATTTATATAAGCATGAAACAGGGCGACAAGGCTGCTGATGAAATAAAAAAACTTGTTGCCGCTTTTCCTGATAACTCACGCTACCTTGGCATACTTGCCGACCTTTATCTTTCACAGAAAAAGAAAGATGAAGCTTTTGAAATTTACGGGAAGATGGAAAAGATGAATCCGTCAGACCCGTTGCTCCATCTTTCACTCGCAAACTATTACAGGGAAAAAGGTGACCACGATAAATCTTACGAAGAACTGAAAAAAGCTTTTCAAAATCCTGACCTTGATATTGACACAAAAATCAATATCCTGATGAGTTATTATATGATCACTGAAGTGAATAAAGAACTGACTTCGCAGGCGCTGGAACTCACGCAGATATTGGTGGAAGCTCACCCGAAAGAAGGAAAAGCTTTTGCCATGTATGGCGATTTTCTTTTCCGCGAAGGCAAAATGAAAGAAGCGCAGGAAGCCTTCCGCACCACCATAAAATTAGACAACAGCAAATTTTTGGTGTGGAGCCAGTTGCTACAGGTTGATTATAATTTAAGCGATTATGAAGGTTTGCTGAAAGAAAGCAATGAAGCACTTGAGCTTTTCCCTACGCAGGCATTGGTTTATCTTTTCAACGGCATTGCCAACATTCAACTGAAAAAATATGATGATGCCATCGCTATCCTGAAATCGGGAGTTGCGTATGCCAAAAAAGACAAACAATTAAGCACACAGTTTTATTCACTGCTGGGCGATGCTTATAATTTTGAGAAAAAACACAATGAAAGTGATGAAGCTTATGAACAGGCGCTGGAGCTTGACCCCGAAAATTCTACTGTGCTGAATAATTATGCCTATTACCTTTCGCTCCGCAAACAAAAAATGGATAAAGCCGAAACCATGTCAAAGAAATCAAATGAACTGGAGCCGGGCAACTCTTCATTTCAGGATACTTATGGCTGGATCATGTATCAGCAGGGTAAATTTAAAGAAGCTAAAGAATGGATTGATAAATCCCTGAAATCTTCTGAAACGCAAAGCGGGGTTGTGCTGGAACATTATGGTGACGCGCTGTGGCAATTGGGCGAAAAAGAAGTCGCAGTTGAATACTGGAATAAAGCGAAAGCTGCGGGAGGGGGTTCTGATTTGCTGGAACAAAAGGTTTCTTCCCGGAAACTAGTGGAATAAAGATACCTACATTATTCAGATATTTTGCCGTTGAATGTGCACATAAACACACACTAAAGCTATGTGAACTACGTAAAACCGTGTTTCAATTTTTGGTTTATCTTATCTGTTTTTTAAAAATTCCTAAAGCAGTAATATATCAACATTATTTAAGTTTCATTCTTTAAAAATCTTCACATCCATATCATCTATGTGCGTACTGCCTTTGCTGATGTTCCAGGCATACACTTTTATTTTATCGCCTTTTTTCACCGTCACTTTCCGCTTGATAAAAACAGGTTGCCAGCGGTTGGTTTCCGAAATAAAATAATCGGAACTGACTGCCTCCCAAAACGAAGTCTTGCCCTCGCTTTCCACCGTTACCACTAAATTTATTTTTGAATCTTTTTCAGTGTTCATCCAGGCATTGGCAGCAATGGAAACCAAGGTAACCGAATCGGTTAATGAACTGTCAACAATTAGTTCCAAGCCCGGAGCAAAGCCTTCCGGCTTTAATAAAAACGAATTATTGCCAGAGTAAGCATTTCCTTTTTCAATTAAATCTGTGCTGTCTTTTTCATAATCATTGAACACATGAATTAATGCAGTATCCAACGCCTCGCTCTTCTTTCCGAAAAGAGTAAAAGCATTTGCGTATTTATTTTTCACTGATGCTGAAACCTGTGCTGATCCTTTTACTTCTGTCAGTTCCCATTCTATATTTATTTTTCCTTTCACTGCTTTATAATTACTGCATGTAAACCGGATTTCTCTTACCAATGGCTCAACAGCATTGTCTTCCGGGTGCATGATAAGCGGGTTAACCCATACACCATTCACCGCAATCTCAGGCACAAAACGGAATTTCAGTTCCTGCCCATTCTCTAATTTGTATTCAACACTGTATTCTTCATCTTTATAAAAAAAGTTTTTTGCCTTGCGCCACAATGTTCCACTCATATCAAACTTCGCACGCAATATGCCGTCCTGCGCATCAGGAACTGCAATCCAATTATTCCATTCCGCTTCCTCCTTCTGAATTATTTTGCTTTCGCCTAAATAATGTTCACCCGCCTTTTTCAGCAGCATTACATTCTTTGTATTCCCTGCAAAACTGTAATTGTCTATGATTTTCAGTATGGTTTGCGGCTCATCATTAAAGGCATATCGCCCGTCAAGCCCGGTGATGAAACCGCCCCACTGATTTTCTAAAAATTCCCAGATGATGAAATCGGGCGCTTTTGCAGAAGTAAAATGTTTGGCATTTTGCTCATCCAGCCAGGGCGAATAAGCAGCATAATTCTGCGGAATAATGCGCGGCTGCCAGTTCAAATTATTCGCAGGAATGAAAGAAAAATCCCAGGGATAAACATCAACGGTATTATTGCCAATCGCAGCTTTCATATCATCGGGCAAATGTTTCCCCTCAATGTTTTTCAATGATTGTTCCAACGCTCTTTTCTTTATGTCTTCACGATTATTCAGCCATTCTGAAAAACGATTTACGTTAAATAAAGTGGTGTTGACCTCAAAATAATTGGTTGCGTTTCGGATGTTGAGGTAAAAACAAATAAGCAGTATCCCGATAAGTAAAAAGTGTCTCTTTTTATATTCTTTGAGAACAATAAGAATGATGGAGAAAAAGAGAATTAGAAAAATAAACAGCCCGCGTATGTGAAATAAATCCTCTCTTGTAATTCCATGTTTCCATGATGCGAATGTAGGGAGCAGGAAGAGCGCATAAACAAACCACACATTTTTTTTTCGCACAATAAAAGGAAAAAGAAAAAACAGTAGAACCGATGTTCCGAGCAGTTTCCAGTTGTTGTCAGGATAGAGGGCGGTGGCGGCAGATGACTCCTTGCTCAGTTGAAAAAGACCGAAATAATAATTAAAAAATCCATCTAAGTTTCCGTAAATAAAAAACCGGAAAAGCACCAACGAAAGAATAAACAAAATGCCGGTGTAAAGCGGAGTTTTGTAGTTACGGGTTTGGTAAAAATCAATCAGCAGGTAGGAGAAAAGAAAAGAGACGGAAATAATTCCGAAAGCAGCGCGGATGTGCAAACCAAGCGCAGTAAAAAACACGGCAACCAAAATCCAAACCCATTTGCGTATAAGTAAACTTCCTTCGGGAAGAAAATGAAGAACTAACAAGGAAGCTGCAACAATTCCGCTGAGCAGAATTCCGAACGGAAATATTTGCGCCAGCACCAGAACAATTAATGTATGCAACAGCCATTGCGCTGGATTGATAAGCGAGCCGAGGCGAAGCACTGTGTAGAAAAACACAACCCGGATGATGCAGATTGCCCAGAATGCAACGTCAAGGTTATCGCCCAGCGCAACAGGATACATCAGGAATCCAAGCGGTCCGTGTGGGAAAATTATATCTCTGCCAAGATTGATATCCGTAGCAAAAATATAATTATAAGCCCATGCCAGCGACCAGTCAACTCCCGGTCCGAAGGTGGGGTCAATGTCGGGAAAAGTAAAGACAAGGATGACTATCGCAATAAGAGTTAAGCCGATAGTATCCCGCCAGAAAGTTCGCACGAACTTCTTAAGATTTTTTCAGATTCGCAGCTACTTCGTCCCAGTTAATCACATTCCAGAAAGCGGCAATGTAATCAGGTCTGCGGTTTTGGTAGTTGAGGTAATAAGCGTGTTCCCAAACATCCAGTCCGAGAATTGGAGAACCTTTTACATCAGCTATATCCATCAAAGGATTATCCTGGTTGGGAGAAGAAGAAACCACTAATTTTCCGTCATGCACAATCAGCCAAGCCCAGCCTGAGCCGAAACGGGTTGCAGCAGCGTTGCTGAACTGTTCTTTAAAAGTATCAAAAGAACCGAAGTCGCGATTGATGGCAGCAGCGAGGTCGCCTGCTGGCAATCCGCCACCGTTTGGTTTCATCACTTTCCAGAAAAGGTCGTGGTTATAATAACCACCACCATTGTTTCGCACTGCAACAGGCGCTTTAGAAATTCCTTTTAGAATTTCTTCTATGCTTTGCGAAGCCAGCGGAGTTCCGTCAATTGCTTTGTTCAGATTAGTAGTGTAAGCCTGGTGATGTTTGCTGTGATGGATTTCCATAGTGCGTGCATCAATATGCGGTTCAAGCGCATTGTAGGCGTAAGGGAGTTTAGGTAATTCGAATGACATGTTCTTTTAAGTTTAAAGGGTTTTGATGTTTTATATAATTAAGGGTTCAAAGATAGAATTTTTCGTTCTACTGAAATCGATAACATTTGAAAGCCAATAAGGTTTACTTTTGACAAAAAAAATTAAAACAACATGGCAGACTTTATACTTGAATACGGACACAAACCCGGATGGAAATCAGTTTTCAAAACGCTTGGTATTACTGTTCCTCCTAAACTGCGCAGGCTGAAAGGTGCATGGAAAAAACAAGTTCTTGCCGGGAAGAAAGTGGTTACAGCCACAGGTGCAATCAACGCATCCGTTATCAGCAATATCAATGACGAGTTGGGCGGACATGCTTTGATTAATTCGCTGCCCGCAGAAGACAAATCCGATGTGCTATTGTTTGATGCAACAGGAATTGAAACCGTTGCGCAACTGAAATCGCTCTACGATTTTTTTCATGCGAATGCTGGGAAATTGGCAAACAATTCTCGTGTTGTTATTTTAGCAAACATTCCAATTGGAAGTGCTGAGCAGGTATCGGCACAACAAGCTATTGAGGGTTTTTCACGCTCGTTGTCAAAAGAAGTTGGAAGAAAGGGGGCAAC
>Ga0172370_10003021_pt1 | contig 23691 bp, 12 predicted proteins | sample LakKiv5m_FD_114538 | JGI IMG/M metagenome (GOLD analysis project Ga0172370, IMG submission 114538) | Freshwater microbial communities from Kabuno Bay, South-Kivu, Congo - kab_022012_11.5m | ecosystem: Environmental > Aquatic > Freshwater > Lake | place: Democratic Republic of the Congo...
AAACGATAAAGACGAGGGAGTCCGCGATGCCGCCATAGCCAAGAGACAAGAGTTGGCGGATAAAGCCGAGCAGGCGAGGATAGCGGAAGCAAAGCGAGTAAAGGAAGTGAAAGAAGCGATAGCCTTTGCTACGAGCCAAGAAGAATTTGCCGGATATTTGACCGATAAAGACGAAAGTGTGAGGAGCGTAGCGCGTGATAGAGTGAGAGAATTAGCAGAAGCTGAGGCCAGAGAAGCAGAAAGCCGCTTGGAGCGATTTATGTTCGCACTCAATGCTGGAAATCTTGCAAGGGCTGGGCAGATTAGCGCTGAAGTTGGTGAAGAAACTGAGCAAGGAAAAGAGTTGCGGCAGCAATTGACACAAGAAGTCGATAAAACTATTGAAAAGATCAATACAATGCAGGATGCGCGAGAGATCAAGAAGATTCGAGATAAATATGCCCAATCAGGTGACTTTAGAAATAAAGAAAAGTTGTTAACTGCGATTAACGCTCGGTTAAATACATTGGAAACCGAAAAAATAGCGGTAATCAATCAAGCTCGATCGGAAGTTAATGCAGCGGCAGAACGCGTTGAAGCTGAAGCTAAGAAGGTTGAAGCCGCAATACGGGAAGCTCAAGAGGCAAAGAATGAAGCTATTGGAGCGAAAACCGCGCAAGAAGCAGAAACAGCGGTCAATAAAGCTAAACAAGCAGCTAAATCGATAGCTGCTGCTGCAAAAGTCGTTAGCGATGAGTTATCTAAAGCCGAAACCGCATTGCAAAAAACAGATACAATTTCAGAGAATGATGTTGTCATAGCAAGAATCAAAGTAATAAAAAGCACTATCGAAAATATGCGGCGGGAATCAGAGAGTATAGCGCAAGAAGTTAAGCAAACAAGAGTTTATCTATTCTTAGTAGCTATTACCGACGCGAAAAGGTTAAAAAAAGCATATGAGGTCGAGATAGAAAATCCTGAAGGTGAAGCTGCGATACGCAATGGCGCTTCTTTTAAGACGTCGTATGCTCAGTTAGTGCGGGAAATAGAGAGCATTAGAGAAAAATTGTCTTCAGATATTTTGAGCCGTAAATTAGATTCTATTTTAAAAGAAGTACGAAGCCTTCCGGGATTGAGGACCGCTATTTTAAAGTCAAATCGTGAGAAATATTTGACGACTTTGAATAATGTTATTACTGAACTAGATAAGTTATTTGAATTATCCAGTCAACCAGCTCAACAAGCGAAAGATCAGCAAAAGAAAATAACTGATAAAGAATCCGCAGTTTGGACAAAATATTTTAACAAGAAAGTCGTTGGATCTATAATAGCCGCGGCTGTAATTGCTGGAGTGGCATTATTTGCGGGAAACAGTTATTTCGCCGACAGGGCTCCGCCGGTTGAGCCACCGGTTTCCACCCAGCAGATAGTGCAAGATGCTCAAGATCAACTTAATAAACTCCGCCAGGACCACATTAAGAATGTAATAGGTCTCATAGAAGCCGGGTTCGAAGAAGGCAAGATAAATCTTCCCAAAGTCATTCCAGAACTCATTTCTCAATTAAAAGCGTCGGGTGCTACAGATCAAGAGGTCAAGGACATTGAACAGCAGCTTGATCGGGAAGTGTTATTTTATAAAGTAGTTGCGGCTAACGATTTTAAGAGTGCGGAGACCGTTATTGCAGATGCGAAGAAGGCGAACAACGAGAATCAGGCTAAGCGATTACAACAGCTGTTTAATGATACGATTCTGAAAGCAATAGAGTATATAAAGAAGTTGGATGCTAAAGGGCTCAGTGAGTATAAATCAAAATATACCGATGATAGCCAGCAAAGAATATCAAAAGCAATAGCTGAACGCGAACAGCAGTTGCAAGCATCTTCAAAAGAAGAGGAAAAAGAATTATTCACCCCAAGCGCAAAGACGATGTCTACTAAGAGCCAAGTGTCCAAAAGAATCGATGCCGGTACTTTTATTGCGACTAAGAAATCCGAAGATAAGGGTAAGACTGTTTTTGTGGAAGTGGCATTGGATGGGAAGCTTATCGTTCCAAGGATTTATTTTGAGAACACTCCTCTTAATAAGGTAAAAATTGGACAGTTAGGAGATATGTTTGTTGTCGCTAATGATACATTGACGTATTATGTCGGATCCGACGGACGAGTGATAGATAGGGTATCAACCAAGAGTGCCGCAACTTTTGAAGAGGGCATGCTGACGGGCGGATATGTTCAGTTTTATGGGGAGGGAAGCAGAAAAATGTCTATTCCTCAGACGTGGCTTGCACATAATCCTTTATATAGGTCTATGCAGTATCTTGTTGGCAGGGGATTCTTAAAAATGAAGTCTGATGGGTTAAGAATCCCGGGAGCGCCGCGGTCGAATGTTGTTGTTTTTGAACATCAAGGGCAAGAGTACAGAGTTTTGTCAACCTCTGTGCGAACAAACGGTTTGACCGAGATAACGTTGGAATCAAACGCGCAATTCTGGCTGAGTTATGATTCTACAAATAAAAGAATTGGTTTTACGCTACTTTTGGAAGTCGCGGGTGAACCGTATCTTCAAAGGATCGATCCGGGGACTGGGGAGCTGACCCCTTCAACAATTAAAGTCGAGAATTTTGAACAGAAAGAACAGAAACGCCTTGAAGATGCTAAAAAAGCGGCGACAGAGAAGCTTAGCAAGATTCCAACAGCTATGAAAGATATTAATACATATTTGAAAGCCGATAAGATCTTCGCAAGTGATTTAGAGAAGTTCAGCAAACAGTTAAACGAATACATTGATGTATTGAGTGTACAGGCGAATGAAGTATCGGATGGCAGTCAGTTATTGACAGAATTACGCGCTTTAAAGGATGTGGTTGAAAAGAGATTAAAAGAAAGTAAAAAAGAGTTTTCAGCAATTCTCAATAATAAGACATATAAAGGTGAGATATTCCGTGCCGGAGAGAAGGTTATCGTTCGATTGATCTTAGGCCCTAGCTATTATACGTCGGCGTTCAGCAATGCTTATCACGATGTAAAAGATATGATTCCTTCTAAGGATGTTGGGAAGATCGAGGTTTCCGCATATTCTAATAACGGATTTGTCGTCGTTGATCGGCAGACAAATATGCAATACTACACCTTTGTAAGAGAAATGAACGGTGAAATGGAATTCTTCAATTTTAAACTGCCTTTAAGTAAAACGGCGGATTTCGATAAGAACATGAAAAACAAAACTCCGGTTTTTATGCAGAGATCAGACGATAGTGAGCAATTGTTTGTGGATGTCATGTATGTTATGAAGGCAAAGGGGCTGGTCGAGTCAAACGGATATGGAGATTATTGGCTTAGTGCTACGTCTCAAGAGGATGAAGAATTTCATTTCAATAAAGACAATAGCGGGGTTTTATTGTCCATGAATGAGCAGGGGCAACTTGAGGCTCAGTTGGTTTATCAGAAGGATGGAAAGTTTTATACTCTTTCTGAAAAGGATGGGAGATTTAAACTTTTGGCACACTTTGTTGATGTAAAAACCGGCAAGGTATTTTCCGATACTACGGCAGATCAGACAGCTGTGGAGAAACAGCTGGAAGATAGAATTCCTTTGAAAATAAAGACAGGCGGTGGGAAAACGATATTTGTAAAGAAATTGACTGAGACGACTGTAAAGGTTTTTGCCGGTGGAAGGACCCTGGAAATCCCTCTAGAATTGGGAAAAGGGATAGAGCAGTATGGCGCATTCAAAGAAACCGGGTATCTGCAAAGTGGGGCTTTTCGTTATTATTTCATCCCGCAAAAATTTGAATTAAAGAGTATTAAAGTCCCTGTGGCTGAGGCCGAACGGTTTGAGCGTGGATTGACAGAAGGAAAAGCTGTCATATTAACAGGATATTCTTCCCCCCAAAGTATTGTTGATTTTATAAGCGATGTTGAGATTCAGCAGGGATCATTGGAGCGCCTTGTAAGAAGCAATAAAGGGAATCCGAAAGTTTTCTCTGTTGTTATCAGTGGAGTAGCAGTTGTTGATGTCGCCGCGATGGAAGATACAACGAATAAAGTCGTTTATGTCGCTCCGGGAGTACAGATGGGTATCACATTGGGTGCCGACGGAATTTTACGGGATGTCGTAGTCTTTCCGCATCAGAGGGTGGATAGTTCTGATATAACAGATGCTTTTCGTAATGAGTTTGGTTTTGAACTTGGGTATGGATTGCATAAAGATTTAGTTAAGAACGGCTATATAACGGATTACGGCGGCAGCATCACCTTTAAGTTCGGCAATTTGAAGAGCGCCTCAGACATGGTTCTTGATGCAGCTTATAGCAAGTCTAAAGAGAAGATATTGAAGTTCCTGCGGGACCGGCAAGGCCGCGGTCAACACTATGTCATCGATAGTAGCAATAAGGATGTTGTTAAGATAACTACTGAGACTATTAATGTGGGTCAAACAGGTAGTCAGATCAAGATTCGTCAACCTGTTAATGTCAAACTTGCCGATGGCACTGATATGAGTCTGGTTTTTCGTGTGAAAGGACAGGATCACGTATTACAAATAATGAATCCCAAGACGCAGGAAATTATAGGTAATATTCTGTTTGATGATCCTGCAGATGTGCAGGATCTGGAGTCCCAGGGAAAACAGAATAATATTAAGATTGAAGTCGACAGGAATACAATTGTTCTGAGAGATAATGTGGGGTTGGTCACATTCATTCGGGCTAAAGACGGCTTAGGCGGTGTTTTGTCGGCTAGTGAATGGAGTAATTTAAATAGACAATTAAAAGAAGGCAGGGTTGTAGGTGTTGAACTTGATAAGCCGTCCCGCGGATTTAATGATTTTACAGCGTATACGATTATTCAAAAGCTTGCTCAGCTTGGCATTTTGACAAAAACGACTGCGGCAAATGGGGATGAAACATTTTTAAGTAAGATTAATGGAAAGAATGTAGAGTTACTAAAGTTTGTTAAGCAAGAGGGTAAATTGAGCTTTAAAGAGAGTCAACCGGTATTCTTAGGCATTCAGTTGGATTCAACGAAACATATAGAGTTCGTTCCTTCTGTCATAGTCGATGGAGTTCAATATATAATCGATCCCCAAAAAGGGGCGGTCCCTTACGATAAGATGGTATCTCTCAATGGCGTATTGTTATCTCCTGCGACGGCTGCGAAGCCTATCCAAATGCCCGGGATGAGAAAACCTTTTAAGGTTGTGACAAATTATGGGGATGAATATGTGGCCGTTTATAAAAGTGATGACGGCAAAAACTCAGTATTAATTACGTATAAAGGGCCGGATAAAAAAGAATCTTCAGTAGAGCTTGCTCTTGATAACCCCAAGGATGTACTTGACGGGGGAGAGACATTGAAAGAAGGAAAATCCGGACGGATGATTTTCTTCGACGACGATAAGGGGGGCAGGCTCTATGTTCTTCCTGGAGCAGTGTTGGTCCATGTCATGAAAGATAATAGTCCTGTGTCATTTGAACGATCATTAGCAGGCGGTAAAATGTATTTGTTTGATCCTAATATTTCGGCTTTAAATGGCGGGACATTAGTCACTTTATTGGAAGGAGCTGTCGGTAAACGCGTATTTTCTAAGAAGACTGCGGATGGAACGGTGATCTATTCCGTAAAAGTGAAGAATAAAGAGATTATTTTAGCCAGCGTCAATGAAAAGGTAGAAAGTGTAAAATTTGAGAATGTGTTATTAGGCGTTACAAAAAGCACTGATTTATTACAGGTTTATGTTATAGTTAAGCTGAACGGTAAGTTTATAGATGTAAGCAATGGGAACCCGATTCCTCCGTCAACACTTATTGGTCAGTCGTCGGCTCAAAAGATCGCGATCCCCATGACCGCTGATCAAATAATCGCTGCATTAAAACCACCGGCTGCGCCGATACCAGTCGTTGACCAGCTATCAATAGATAAAAAGGCATTGGATGAAATAGCAGGAATGCCGGTTAGTGATGATTTCGCTGTCATTCGAAGACTGAATGAAATCGCTCAGCAAAAGCCACCTGTCTCCGCAGAAGTGCAGAAGGCTTTAGCTGAAAAATTAGATAAAATCGCTTCACAATTAGTGGCTAAAGCCCAGGCTATACTTGATACAGTGAAAAATCTTAAGCCGGATAAAAACTTGTTGCTGATGCATGAAGCATCATTGTTGCAATGGGGGATTGTGCTCGGTAACGCCCGCGCGGCTAATATAACCAAAAATAGAGATATTGAGAGAAAACTCCTGGAGGCGGATTCAAAGATTAAAGATGCCTTGCAGGTTGTGCGGAATAAGATGACGGCTGGTGCTGTTTCGAAATCTCTCGATGTTGAATCTGTTCCTGTTGTCGTGCCGGCGTCGTGGGAGCCGGGAACAGCCGAGCCGATAGTTGTGCCGCAAGGGATACCGTTGGAAAGACATGGTGAATATGAAAACGCCGTTAGGGATGCGGATAGATTGATTCGTGAAGGGGTTGAAAAAGGCGTGGAGATTAAAGAGGCTAAGAAGGTAGTCAAGAAACTGGTTCAGATCAGGAGCGAATCTCCTGCTTTGGACGCCGGTGCAAAAAGGATACTTGATGATTTTATCAATCGTCTCGCCGAATTGCTTAACGGAGCGATTAGAGCACGTGTCGTGCAAAGCACCGTGGATATGACTCAGCTGTTGGCTCTCGATATAGATCCGGCAACTGAAGCGATGGTCAATAGTTTAAAACAAAAGATAGCAAAATACAAAGAATGGAGAGAACCGTTTATTTTAGGGAATCTTGCGGATCTTTTGACGAAAGTCCCGCCTATTCCTGAAGGTAGCTCTTTGGATTCTGTAGTAAAAGAGGAGTATAGATGGATACTCACAACTAAAGGAACTATTACAAAAAAGTCTTTTTCTGATGCCAAACTAGATGCTGACTATATTTTTAACACATTGGTTGAAAAGGGTTGGTTAGAGCGAGTCACTGATAAAGAAGGACGTTTAATACAGGAGATTGACGCTATTCGAGACGAGTTGAGAAAATCATTCCCCAATGATTTTGATAAAATCTTTTCCATTTTACAACGGTCCAATACAGTGTTTGTCTATTTGGCTGCTCATAACCGTATCGAGGGTAAATATCAGGCGGATATCGGAGCTAAAGGTAAAGACGGATTGATGCAAGTTATCCGGAGTAACTATACCGGCTTCAGGAATAAGACGGGTATTGATGTGACGTATGACGATGACCGTAAAGATCCAATCGTCGATTTTATGGTCGCATTATGGCTCATCAATGAAAATCGCGGCAATCGTGCCGTTAATCAACAGATATTGGATAGTATGGCGAATATGTATGGTCCCGGAGGAAATCATTATAGTGGATTGGTCCGGGGAGAATCAACAAGAGTCCAACTGGAAGAGATAGAAGTAGTGAAACGTCTTCTTTATTGGGCATCGGTAAAAGAGAGAGCCTTGATCGCAAAAGCCGCGGATGATATGTTGCAGAGAACGTCTGAGCTATCAGTTTTGGATTCTCAGGCGCAAGATGTAAAGAACCGATTTAGTGCTTTTATAGAAGTGTTGAAACAGGGTGGCGTCGATCTTAAGGATGCCGAGAGGAAGTTGACCGAGCTTAAAGATACTTATGTCGCCGCAGAAAAAGCTCAAGTAAAATTCGCAAAAGATATAAAAACTCAAATGGCAGCCTTGAAAAGATCGATTTCGCTTCTTAATAAATCAAAAGCTTCTCAATTGGCTGCGTTGGATGCCTCAGCAGATGATATTCTTAAAACGAGCAAAGATATTGGGCATGAGATCAGCGTAGCATATGCAAAGGGTAAAGAACTTCTAAAAGAACTTTCTAAAAAACAGCAAAAACGGACGGATAATATTAGTGAACAACCCGCAACTGTTTCTTCGTCGGCTATCGAAAACACTGGTGGTATCGATTTTAACGCGCAGAACATGAATCTTGAGGTCCGCGGTAGTGGTTTGAAGATCAACGCGACGGATATTCCTATTGACCTGCAGAATTTCGAAGGTTTTACCTTCCAGATCATCAAGATCGAGAGGGTCGATGATGTAAGCACTATTCTCAATGCTGAGCATCCCAGTGATCAGCCTCTAGTTCTATCTTCGGCCAAATAGTCCGGGTCTTTGTAGTTACAACCTTTTACCAACCTCGTAGGTTGGTAAAAGGTATTCTTTTCTTGCCTACCGTATGAGTAAGTGATACAGTTTTCAAAAGGAAAAACCGCATGCCGAGGATAAGCATATATTTTTTGCTGGGTATTTTTTGTGGCTGTAATTACGCGATTGCTGCCAGTGAGGGGCCAGCGATATCCGCGCAGATTTCGACGACGCTTTCAATGCATTCTTGGCTGGGTGCTATCGAGAAGATCAATAGTGCTTCCGCGGAAGAACGAATGCGTATTTTTACCCGCCTTTTTAAACAGGATAATCAATTGTTTCGGAAAACCGCAATGGCGTATCTTGAAAGTAAGGGGTATCCGATAGAGGATTCTTTGCGATTGTTGCGTTTTACCGCTTGTGGTTTATTTAATCCTGCTTGTGATCCCTATTTCTCTGAGACTATCGCTGAACAGCTTTCTATCCGCTATGCTTCAGCTGATGAAGATTTTCTTTTTCTTCGGGCCGCTAACTTGTCCGTCTTGGATAGTAAAAAAGCATATGCCGTGTATCAGCAGATCATAGAACGGAATCCGCGCACGCCGTTGAAGGATGAGCTTATCCGGCGGTTGTATACATTGGCTTCATATTCTTCGGATAAAGCGACTTTTAGCCAGTGGTGCAAAACGCAAGGGATCACAACACCCTTATATATCGATGATAAGAATACGATTTTATCGGATTTAAAGGTTGTTCGGCCATTACAGGTTGATCCGGCACGGATTTTTATCGGCAAACCGGTAAAGATGCGTGCGTTGTTTACCGGTAAATCAGATGACGGAACCGGAGAAGCCACATTTCAATGGTATTTTTCGCAGACCGATGTGTCTTCTCAGTTGCCCTTTTTGGAAAACGCGTTCTTTCACGAGGGCGTACATTTAGTCTATATGGATACGCCTTCTTTGCGGAAGGCACAGTCGGGATTCCTGGGGATCGTGCCGGTGTATTTCTTCTATCTTGAACCCGGCAACGGCTCCCGGCATTCTGTTTCGCAGCCGGTATCGTTACGCGTGGGCAGCATTCCCTATTTTCCCAGCTCATTGTATGAAGTGGTGTGGTATATCCCGGGTAGTCAACCGCGGATACTGAATGGGAATAAGCAATCAGTGGTCTTTAATAAGAAAGGCCCCTGTACGATCCAGGTTTTTATTAAGTTCGGTTTATATACCGTATCTAAAGAATTGAAAGTTCAAATCAATTGATCGCATGATTTATCGCGTGCGTTGTATCATCTTGCTGTGTGTTACGTTTTGCGGCGGGGCTGTTTCTTTGCCTGCGCGACCGGCAATTCCCTGGCAAATACAGATTTCTTGCCCGGCGTTGAAGCTGGCTGTGCATAACAGCCGTTTCTCCGTTGAGGGGACGGTTGCCTTGTCAGGCCTTGTGATTGTCCAATCGAATGGAAACGTGCGTGTCATTCCTGAGGGAAGCAGCGTTGAACATTTATCTATACGGGTAGGGAAGCAGACCTTTCAGGATATTAATTTCAGGAGGGAAAAGGACCTTTTCATCTTGAGCGTGAAGAAGATCAAAAATGACAGCCAGACATGGGAAGATCTTCGTGTGTCTTTGTCTTTTGTCCCTGAGGGGATCCGCATTGACGGCCTGCGGTGTCCGAGCGCCGGACAGGCCTTTCTTACCACAGGGATGATGACCCTCTCGAATGGCCGGATCGAGTTGGCGTTGACATCACAGGATATTTCGGCCCCGGATGTCCTTAAAAGCCTGTCTCAGGATAAAAACATCACATTTGAAGGATTGTTTGCCAGTGAAGCAACGGCATCGATGAATGAGCAAGGATTTATTCTTTCTGCCATGTTTCATAACACAACGCCGGGAAAGATCCTGGTCAAGGGGGATGTCAGTTTCTTAAAAGGCAATTTGAGCCAGGATTATTATCGTTTGCTGATTGAGAATTTTAAGAATTATCAGTATAATAGTGGGGAAATCTCAGCCCGGAGTAAAGGCAAAGATATCGTTGTCAAAGGCGTTTTTGATTCAGATCTGGGCAAACGGGAAATAGAGATCTTGTTGCACGGTATTTTATGAGCACACAGATAAGCATCCCTTTCAGGGATAATTCGGCTACATATTTTTTCTGCGCGAGAACGCTTGAAAAAATAAAAGCCTCATTACAGATTTAGATCCACAGATTATCGCAGATAAAATATCTGTGTTAAAGAAAAGGAGCTGTCATGAAAAGAATAGCATTGATTTTAGTTGTAGGTATCGTTTGGGGATGCGCGCGGGTGCAGGTTGATACCAAACCGATCAAGGTTGATATCAGTATGCGGGTCGATGTCTATGAGCATGTTGCCAAAGCGGTAGAGTCTATAGAAGACCAGGTGTACGGGCCTTCGTCTCCGGAGAAGAAGCTGAATTGGCTTATTGGGTTTGAAGAAGTCTATGCCGCGGATTCGAGTGCCGCGAGTCCGGAAGCCGCGGCCGCGATAGCTGCCAGGAAATCACGGGCAGAACAGGTCAGCCATTTTATGGAATTGGGGTATATCGGGGTAAATCACAACGCGTTATTGCAAAAGATGCCTAATATCACCACTGCGCAGGACCAGCAGATCGAACAGCTGGTTCAGGCTGAGAATCGGGACCGTCAGGTGATATACCAATCTGTTGCCGCGGGCAACGGAGTTCCCGTCGGGGAGACGTACAAAGTGTTGTTTACGGACCAATATCAGCGTGCGCCGGCAGGCTGGTATTTTGAGATGTACGAAGCCGCTTCCGGCGGGTATGTGTGGAAAAAAAAGTGATGAGGCTTAAATTTCTCTCGAGGCAAAGCCGAAGAAGAAATTTGTAGCCGAATTACCCCCTTTAGGGGGTAATGAGATGAAGGATAGATTGTGCTCTCATTACAGATGCAAAGCGACAGATGATCGCAGATAACTCTGTGCCCATCAGTGGATCTACATCAGTAATGAGCGCATAATCTATGAAGCATATAGTGCGCACAGAGATTGTATGCGCGAATTACCCCGAGGAATTCAAAGAATTCCCGGGACTAAGCCCCTGAAACTGTTTACAGTTTCTAGGGGTCCCTGATAGGGATGATCATCTGTGTTGATAAGATTTATTCATTGAAAAATAAAAATACTTAACTATAATAAATAACGCTTATATGCAGTATATCATTGAGAAACCGCAGCTACAGGACGCTGAAAGTATTTATCAGATAATCAATGAAACCGCCAAAGACGCGGTTTTGTTGGTGCGGTCGCGTAATTATATTTATGAGAATTTACGCGATTTCTGGGTCATACGTTTACAAAAGAAGATCGTCGGATGTTGCGCTTTACATTTGGTCGGTTGGGAAAATCTAGCCGAGATAAAATCCTTCGTTGTCCTTAAAAAATACCGCAAACATGGATTGGGCAGCGTGCTTATCCAGCGGTGTATCCAGGAGGCGGAAGAGCTGGGAGTCCAGCGTATTTTTGCGCTTACTTTTATCCCGGCATTTTTCAAGAAGAAAGGGTTTAAGAAGATCGATAAGAAGCACCTTCCCCATAAAATATGGGCAGAATGCATCAATTGTGATAAGTTCCCTGATTGTAACGAAGAAGCTATGATATTGCACATCAAGAAAAGAGGAGGCTAAGCATGGTTGATTATTGTTTCACCGAAGAACAAAAGATGTTACGCGACTTGTGCCGCCAGATCGCCGAAGAAAAGATCAAGCCGCATTCGAAGGAATGGGATGAAAAAGACCAGTTTCCCGCGGAAGCGATCAAAGCGTTAGCGCAGTCCGATCTTTTCGGCTTGTGTATTCCGGAAGCCTATGGCGGAATCGGCGGCGGGTTGGTCGAGTTATGCATTGCGACCGAGGAAATATCGCGTATTGACGGTGGTGTTGCTACCGCGTACGCGGCTTCTTTTTTGGGGATGTTTCCGATATTGATCACCGGAAACGAGGAGCAGAAAAAGAAATACCTTCCCCAGATAGCTTCCGGGAAAAAATTGACCGCCTTCGGGTTGACCGAACCTGAGGCAGGATCGGACGCTTCCAATGTCAGGACTAAAGCCGTCAAGAAAGGCGATCATTATGTTTTGGACGGTGTGAAACATTTTATAACCAACGGCGGCGATGCCGAGATCTATACGATTATTGCGGTTACTGATCCGAAAAAAGGCCCGCGGGGAATTTCCGCGTTTATCGTCGAAAAAGGCACTCCGGGGTTTGAATTCGGCAAGAAAGAAGATAAATTGGGCATTCGCGCGTCATCGACCCGTGAACTAGTCTTTACCAATTGTAAAGTACCGGCTGAGAGCCTGCTGGGCGGCAGGGAAGGCAATGGTTTTATTTCCACGATGCGGACATTTGATAAGTCTCGTCCGGGTGTTGCCGCACAGGCGGTGGGGATCGCCCAGGGCGCGTTGGAGTTAGCCGTAAAGTATTCGCATCAGCGGGTACAGTTCGGCAAGCCGATTTCATCAAATCAAGGACTTCAGTGGATGATGGCGGATATGGCCACCGAGATCGAAGCTGCGCGCGCGTTAGTCTATGCCGTCGCGCGTATGGTCGATAGCGGCGCTCAATCTGTCGGCGGGGCCTCGGCGATGGCAAAAATGTTCGCGTCGGATGTGGCGATGAAAGCAACGACCGACGCCGTGCAGATCTTGGGTGGGTATGGCTATATGAAGGATTATCCGGTGGAGAAATTCATGCGCGACGCCAAGATCACACAGATCTATGAAGGTACGAACCAGATCCAAAGAAACATCATCGCGTTGGAATTGATCAAACAATTCGGTAAATAATATCTTAAACGCGAATATCAGCGTTAAAGAAAGGTTTTATAGTATGAAGATAGCAGTTTGTATTAAGCAAGTCCCCGACACGACCAGCGTGCGGATCGATCCGGTAACGAATACCTTGATCCGGGAAGGGGTCGAGTCTGTCGTTAATCCGTTTGACAGCTATGCTATCGAGGAAGCGGTGCGGTTAAAGGAACAGCATAACGCGGAAACCTGCGCGATCACCATGGGGCCTCCGCAGGCAGTCAATATCCTCAAAGATGCCATTGCCTTGGGCATCGATTCGGTCATCCATCTTACGGACCGCGCTTTTGCCGGTTCAGATACCTTGGCGACCAGCCGGGTCCTTGCCGGAGCGATACGGAAAATGGACGATGTCGACTTGATCATTTGCGGGAAGCAGGCGTCAGATGGCGATACCGCGCAAGTCGGTCCGGGGATCGCGGTCGTCCTGGGAATCCCGGAAATAACCTATGTAAAGAAGGTCGTGCGTATCGACGTGGAGACGAAGACGATTGAAGTCGAACGTCTTACTGAAGAAGGAACCGAGGTTATAAAGAGTACGTTGCCGTGTTCAATTACGGTAGTTAAAGAGATCAATACGCCGCGTCTGCCGTCTTTTAAAGGCTTGATGAAAGCGAAGAAAGCCGAGATCACCGTATGGAACTGTAAAGATCTGGGGCTGGAAGATTTTGAAGTTGGGTTAAAAGGGTCTCCGACTCAGGTCGTAAAGATCTTTTCCCCTCCATCCAGAAAAGGCGGCGAAGTCCTTTCGGAGGATTCTGATGAGAATCTGGATAAACTATTCGCTTCTTTAGAGAAACTATTGTAGAGGATATAAAAACATGATTAAAATTATAAACGAAAAGTGCGTTGGTTGTACCGCTTGCGTGAAAGTCTGCCCGTTTTCCGCGATCAGCATGGTTTCGAAGAAAGCAGTCATCGATTATCATACGTGTACTCTTTGTAAAGCTTGCGTGCCTTCCTGTAAATTCAGCGCGATTATATACGAAGAAGAGAAATCAGCCGCGCCGCATAAGCAGGATATCAGTGGGTATAGCGGTGTTTGGGTGTATGGTGAATTGACCCGTGAGTATAAACCGGCATCTGTTGTCCTGGAATTGCTGACAAAAGCGCGGGACCTTGCAAAGGATCTTAAAACATATACCGCGGTGGTGGTTATCGGCCCTTCGGCAGCCCGGTCGAACTTTGAAGTGCTCAAAGAGTACGGTGCCGATAAGATATTCTTCGCGCATAATGAACACTATAAGCACTACCTTTCAGAAGTATTTGCCGATGCGTTTTTTCAAGTCGTAAAGCGCCACAAGCCGGATATCATCCTGGCCGGCGCAACGACGATAGGCCGTTCATTGATGCCGCGTCTTGCCGTTCAGCTACAGACGGGTTTGACCGCGGATTGCACTGAATTGCATATCGATCCGAAAGAACGCCTTTTGATCCAGACCCGGCCGGCGTTCGGCGGCAATATCATGGCGTGCATCATTACGCGCAATACCAAACCGCAGATGGCGACCGTGCGTCATCGGGTCATGAAAGCCGCGGCGCAGAAGAACCCCACGTGTGAGATCATCGAAGAGAAGGCGACACCGGTGAAGACCGGCGTCGAGTTCATCAAGTTTATTAAAGAAGAGACGTCAAAGGTCAATTTAGCCGAGGCGAATATCATCATTTCCGGCGGCCGTGGGATCGGCGCGAAAGAGAATTTCGCGTTGATCGAACAATTCGCGGAAAGCTTAAACGCTGCCGTCGGCGCTTCGCGCGCGGCGGTAGACAGCGGCTGGATCCCGTACTCTCATCAGGTCGGACAGACCGGTACGACGGTGTCTCCGAAGATCTATATCGCGTGTGGTATATCCGGACAGATACAACATCTTGTGGGAATGCAATCATCTGATATAATAGTAGCGATCAATAAAGATCCGGACGCGCCGATCTTTAAAGTCGCGGATTATGGGATTGTCGGTGATCTTTTTAAAGTGATTCCAGCGTTGATCAAACGGTTCAAAGCGAAGGCCTAAGAGCTCGTCTTCTCAATGGTAATGTGCGTTGATCGTGCGATTATTCGCGTTAGAGATATTTGATTAATAATGTATTTAAAATCACTCCAGCTTACCGGGTTTAAATCATTTCCTAACAAAACAGTTTTTAATTTTGAAAAAGGCATTACGGTCATCGTCGGCCCAAACGGATGCGGTAAATCAAATGTCTTTGACTCGGTCCGCTGGGGATTGGGCGAACAGAGCGCCAAGTCTTTGCGCGGTTCGAGCATGGAAGACGTTATTTTCGGCGGTACCGAGACGCAGCCGCCGCTGGGTTTTGCCGAGACCGTGATGACGTTCTCGAATGAAGACCGGTTCTTAGGTATCGAAGCGGATGAAGTCATCATCACCCGTAAGCTTTTTCGTTCCGGCGAGAGCGTGTATTTGTTGAACAATGAACCCTGCCGGCTGAAAGATATCCAGCATACATTACGCGGGACAGGTATGGGCGACTTTGCCTATTGTTTTATCGAACAGGGCGAAGTCGATCTGGTTGTCGATTATAAACCTGAAGATAAGCGCCGGATACTTGATGAGGCTTCGGGTATTATTAAGTATAAAGAGCGGAAGCGGGAGTCTTTGCGAAAGTTGGAAGATACGGAAGCCAATCTGTTGCGCGTGGAGGATATTTTAAACGAAGTCCAGAAACAGATCAACTATCTGGACCGGCAGGCGCAGAAGGCAAAGAAATATAAAGAGGCGTATGACCGCCAGCTGATCATTGACCAGACGCTTTCATTGCTGCATATCCGTCAGACCCATCAGAAGATCATGGAGACGGATAGCGAGCTTGTCGTGCAGAGCGGGAAGAAGGCGCAGACTGAGGCGGTTATGCGCGACTATGAGGCGAAGCGGGACGCGTTAGACCATGAACGGCAGACCCTGGCGCAGGAATATGCCGACCTGGAAAAGGCGATAGTCGGATTGCAATCTGCGATCGCGCTTCGCCGCCAGCAGATCGAGATAAACACTCAGCGGATACAAGAAGCGCATCAGCGAAGCAGTTCTATCGAAGAGACGAATATATTGTTGAGCAGCAGAAAGAACGGCAAAGAAGGGGAACTGGCGCAATTGCGACAGGCGTTAAGCGACGCCGAGCAGCATCTGACTGAGAAAACGCAGGAGTTGGAAGTACAGGAGCGCGCGCTCATGGACGCGCTGGCAGCGGTCGAGTCGTTACGAAAATCTACTTCAGCGCAGAAAGAGAACATTCTTGCTTTTGAAATCGAGAAAAGCAATGCCGGCAACGCGGTCATAAAGATACAGGCGCATATTCAGGAACTATTTCAGCGCGAGAAAAGGTTCTTAAAAGACCAGATACGGCTGCAGGAAGAGTTCAAGGTCCGGCAGGAACATATCGATTCTTTGTTACAGGCCATCGAGCAGATCGAAAAGGAATTGGCCGCGATTCAACAGCAGATCGACGGGGTCAGCGTCAGCCTTGACCGGATACAGCAGGAATTGGATGTTTTGACGCAGCAAAAATCTTTGAAAGAAAAAGAACTGATCATGTTGCAGTCGCAATTTGAGTTTTTAAAAGAACTCAATGTGAAATATGAGATATTCCCCGAGATAAAGAACGCGATTTTGTATTTTCAAGAGATCCCTCAGGAGCAGATAAAAGTCATAATTTCCCGTGTCACCAATGAACAGTACACACCCGTGCAGATCGATGGCATGCCGTTATTCAGGGTACAATCCGAGTCGCGCAGTATCCGTTTTGATTCGGAAGAATTAAAGGGCAAGATCGAGGCGTTACAACAGGATATCACCGCTTTGACGGCCGCGTCGGAAGAAAAACAAACGGTTCTTAAGGCCTTGACGGAACAAAAAGAAGGCCTGCGCCAGACTGCTGAAGATACGAAAGGAAGAAATTATCAGATACTGCATCAGAAAGAGTCTTTGTTGAAAGAAATGGAAAAACTGAAGGGCGAGCGTGACCTGTTGGAGGTCGAACTGAAAGAGATCATTGTCGAGAAAGAGCAGTCCGTTCAGCAAGAGCAGGTTTTGAGGTCCGAGATCGAAGAAAAGGCCAAACGCATCGATGAGGCAACGGTTTCTTTGGAGCACGCGCTGGCAGGCATACAGCAGCAGGAAGACACGATCTCAGCGTCACAGGTGGCGATCCAGAACGTAAAATCCTCGGTACAAGCCCTGCTGCAGGAGAAAGAGAACCGTTTAAAGACCGCGGAGATGTTCGTTGAAGAGATTAAATATCTGCAGGGTGAACAGGAAAAACTGCAGCAGGAGAAGATCGTATTGACGCAGAGAATCGAAATGTTGACGGCTGATTCCAAAGCGCAGGACCTGGGTATCGGCGAAGAGCAGGTCAAGATCGATGAGGTCTCTTTAAAGCGGACGGCGGTGAAGGAACGGTTAAGCACGGTTTCTGATGATGAGAGCGCCCTCGACACCCAGCTTCATCAACAGCTGTTGGTGCTGGATGAGATCAAGAACCAGTTGCACACGCTGAGTCTATCGCTGCAGGAGTTGAAATTCTCGGTCGATAAGGCCGACGACGCTTTTTTTCAAAAATACAACCAGAAGTTGAATTATGAGTATGCCTCGGAAGAAACCGACATCGAGAAGCTCAAAGAAGAGAAGGACGTTCTGGGAAAACGCCTGGCGTCGTTGGGGCAGGTCAATATGATCGCCATCGAAGAATACGAGGCTTTGAAAGAACGGTTTGAGTTCCTGAATAAACAACGCCAGGACCTTGTCGAATCGAAAGAGGCCTTGAAGAAAGCCATCGCGAAGATCAATAAGGTCTGTAAAGAAGTCTTTATGGAGTCGTTTACCAAAATATCCGAAGAGTTCAAACGCATGTTTCGTTACCTGTTTGGCGGCGGGAAAGCATCTTTGGTGATCCTTGACGAGAATGATATCCTCGATTCCGGAATAGAGATCATGGTCGAACCGCCCGGCGCGCGGCTCCAGAGCGTTTCGTTGATGTCCGGCGGCGAAAAATCTTTGACGGCCATCGCCTTGACGTTCGCCATCTTTAAAGTCAAGCCGTCTCCGTTGTGCGTGCTCGACGAGATCGATGCCGCGCTCGACGAGATCAATGTCGAGCGGGTCAATCAGATCATCATGGAATTTACCCCTGCCACTCAATTCGTTATCATTACCCACAATAAAAAGACCATCAGCAAGGCCGACGTGATGTACGGGATCACCATGGAACACAAAGGCGTTTCCAAAGTCGTGTCGGTCAAATTCGGCAGCCAGCAGGAAAAACCCAAAGAAATCCCCGTGGCTTCATAACCGGTGAGGAGAAGCTGACGGTACGCTTTCTTTCCGACTTTTCTTTTTTAATCATTTCTTGCTCCCGTTTACCGGCACTCCCCCTGAGAATAAGAGAGTTCTCTTTTTAGGTACGATCAATAATCCAAAAAGGTTATTGTAACCTCTTTGGATTATTGACATATGCTACTCGTTCGATACACTGAAAAAAGGGGGATTGGGAATCTTGAGAAAAGAGAGAGACCTGTTCTAAAGATTCAGGAGTCTACGCTCGCCCGTGAGCTTAAGAGTTATGAGCCCGTTCTCACTAATATATTTATTAGGATAGAAAGCGGAGTGAAGTCACGGGTCGGAGGATGAAAGAAAAAAAGAAGGGTGGATTAAGCGCTATGCCTAAGACAATGACTGTGGGGATGCGTATAGGGTTGGGGACGTTGCTTCTATTGCTCTTGCTTGCGGGCATTAGTTTCGTATCGATGAATGCCGTCAGAAACGTAAAAATCTCTGTTGATCAAACCACGGTGCTTAAAGAACTGGAAAGTAATATTAAGCAGCGAGAGATCGACCATTTGAATTGGGCCGCGAAACTGAATGAATTTATAACGAACCCTGTGGTTACCGAGTTGTCGATTCAGACGGATGATCATAAATGCGCTTTTGGAAAATGGTTTTTCAGCGAAAACCGGAAAAAGAGCGAGATATTAGTCCCGGAGATCACTGCTTTGCTAAAGCAGGTTGAAGCCCCGCATTTTAAGCTGCATGAGTCTGCGATAAAGATCAAAAATGTTTTTCGTAAGACCGATACTGAACTGCCGGTTATTTTGACATCGGGCATGGTCGATCATTTGAATTGGGCAAACAAGATCCGTGATGCGTTTCTTCTCAGCGAAACAAAAATAGAAGTGCAGACAGACCCGACGAGATGCACTTTGGGAAAATGGATGAATAGCGAGGGGGCGAAAAAATCCTATCAAAACGGTAGTCCACGCTATCAGAAAGTATGGGAAGAAATGGTTCTTGTTCATAAAACCCTGCATGAGAGCGTGCAAGAAGTAATTGATGCGTACCAGCAGAGTGCTCCTGAACAGGCAAAGAAGATCTTTCAGGAAAAAACCTTGAATTATTTATCTCAGATATTAGCGTCTTTGGAAGAATTGCGTACGGAAGCGGACCGTGGCCTTGCGGGCATGAAAAAAGGGCAGGAGATCTATTTAAAAGAATCGTTGCCGGCGTTACAGCAAGTCCAGAAATTGTTGGAAGAGATTCAGGAGATTGTTGTGGCAAAGGCCGCGGATAAAATCGGACAGACACAGGCGATGACCGTGACAACGGGTAGGGTCGTGTCGTGGGGATCTCTCGTATCTTTGTTTGTTGGGATTATCGTGTCTTTCTTTATTATTCGAGGGATTACCAGAGTTTTGAAAATCGCGGTGCGTCAGTTAAGCCTTGCTTCGACTCAAACCGCTTCAGCGGCAACACAGATATCCCAGAGTTCACAGCAGCAGGCACAGGGTGCGAACGAGCAGGCTTCCTCATTGGAAGAGACGTCCAGTTCTCTGGAGCAGGTCAATTCTATGACTAAACAAAACGCGGATAACGCGGCAAAAGCCGATCAGCTATCGCAAGGAGCGAAGAGCTCAGCAGAAGACGGTAATAGAGCGATGCAACAGATGCAGGCGGCCATGGAAGAGATCAATCAGTCGTCAGATAAGATATCCAAGATCATCAAGACGATCGAAGAGATCGCATTTCAGACGAATCTATTGGCATTAAACGCCGCCGTCGAAGCAGCTAGAGCCGGAGAGCATGGCAAGGGATTCGCGGTTGTTGCCGATGAAGTACGCAATCTAGCCCAACGTGCGGCCGGAGCAGCCAAAGATACCGCCGGGTTGATTGAAGATAATGTGAGCAAAGCCAAGAATGGAGCTGATATTGCCAAGCAAGCCGGTAGTTCATTGCAGAATATTGTGGGGAATGTGAGGAAAGTCGCGGATATCATCTCCGAGATATCCGGAGCCAGTATAGAACAGGCGAATGGGATAGATCAGATATCAAAGGCTATCGGCCAGATGGATCAGGTGACCCAGAAGGGCGCTTCAACATCAGAAGAGAGCGCGGCAGCTGCCGAAGAATTGTTATCACAGGCGGAGAGTTTAAAGGATCTGGTGCAGCAGCTACAAGAAGTCGTCGGCGGCAGGGACGGCAATGGCAATGGGCATCTGCTGGTAAGTACTCCGTATGCAGTGTCGGAACGCAGAAGCCGCGGAGCGAAGATAGAGGAGGCTGGCGTGAGAATTCAGATGAAGACCCGGATTCCGGGCAAGAGTGGAAGTACGTCCAATCCAGAAAGGGTGATCCCTTTAGAGAAGGATTCAAGAGATTTCTAAGGAATGGATACGTTACGGGAGTACTTTAGGAATATTGTGTTATCTGAACAGCAGGTTGCCGCTGATTTTCAGAATAAAGGCGGGAAACTGACCGTTGCAGACATAAAGCAAGGAATGATGAATGCGAAGGCCGGTAAATATTTAACCTTTGCCTTGGGGCAGGAAGAGTACGGTTTAGCGATTTTAGATGTCCGGGAGATTATCGGCTTAATGGCCATTACTTCCGTGCCCGGTGTTCCGGAATGTATAAAAGGCGTGATCAACCTGCGGGGCAAGATCATTCCGGTTATCGACCTGCGCTTAAGGTTCGGCATGCCCAAGTTGGATTATACAAAGGAGACGTGTATTATTGTTTTAAACGTCGCAGATACGCTCATGGGGATACTCGTAGATCATGTATCGGAAGTCCTGGATATCAATCAGGAGCAGTTGGAACCGGTCCCGCAGTTTGGTTCACGGGTACGCACGGATTTTATTACTGCGTTAGGTAAGATTAACGATAAGATTAAGATCTTGTTGAATATTGAGAAAGTATTGATTGATATTGATTGAAGATGTAGCGGTTATACCCTAATAAAGAGTAACGCATACATGCCGGGTTTTGCGATTTGTGCTGAGGACCTTTTGGCTTATCGTCCAAGTCTTTTAACTGAGAGTTCATAGCTCTTCAGTCAGCTGTTTTTCCGCGTCGATGATATCCCGGTTTATATTTTTGAGGACGGTGGAGATGGTTTCTTTAAAGGCGGGTGAGACGGGCAGCGATCGCATTTCCCGCAATATCTGAATGCACATCCGGAAATGCCGGACCAATTCGCCTTCATCGGTTTCCGTATGCCGGATGATGTCCCAGAAGCTTTCTCCCTGGTACCAGCGCTGCAGTATCTCCGCGTTGTGAAAGAACGGCGGTTTTGTGCGCGGGTAGATCCGCAGGATCTTTTCTTGCCGGTGGATCGTCACGAGGGTATGCATCAGGTCTTTTTTGAGGCGTTTATACCGACGGCTTAATATCGGCCTGCGGTCTTTCTTCCTCGGTTCATGTAATATTGCCGAGATCGCCACGCAGAGTTCTTCGGGCGATAATTGTTCCAAGACCCCTTCTTCGTATAATTCCGCGAAAATAAGTTCGTATCCGTATAGCGCCGAGGCGAATTCTCCTTTGGTGCTTAAAGCCTGGTTCTCAAGGTATCCTAAATTCCGTAAGAGTTGCATTTTGCGGCGGATGGAACTTTTGGCGTCGTCTTTGCGGGTATGAGCGTATTGATAATAATGAAAGCTTAACTCATAAAAATCGTAGATTTTTTCCTGATAGAGCCGGTAGAGGTTCATCAAAGTCGCGTATGAATTGTTAAACTGGCTGTTTACTTCTTCAAGTCTCCCGTAAAGCAGTTGCTCGATCGCGTTGGCCGGAATAGGGTATGAGGGAATGCGCAGGAACACCGATCCTTCTTTGTCTATATTTCTGCGTCCGGCTCTGCCGGCCATCTGTTGGAAATCGCGCACTTTCATGACCCGTTCAAAACCGCCGTAGAGTTTACTGACCGTATCGAAGATGACCGAGCGTGCCGGCATATTGATCCCGAGCGCGAAGGTCTCGGTCGTAAAGATCAGCTGGATCAAGCGTATCGTGAACATCCGTTCGATGATCTCTTTCAACGACGGCATCAGGCCGGCATGATGAAAGGCGATCCCTCTGCGGACCAGTGATTTCAGAACACCGGTCGCCCAATCTTGCTGCAGATTAAATTTCTCGACCAGGCCGGTAAACATCTCTTCAGCTTGTTGTGCCTGCGGAGGTGTCAGAAAATTCATGTGCTGTACTTCTTTGGTCAGGTATTCGCAACGCCGGCGGGAAAACGAGAAGTAAATAGCCGGAAGTAACCCTTCTTGTTGTAAGTGGCTGATTAAGGGCAACAGGCGGTTATGCCGTATTTCCCGGGAGCGCAGTGTCAGCACGTTCTTTAGTGATTTAAAAGTCGGGTAAAGCATATTGTGATATTGAAACTGGTAGTTCAGCGGTACCGGCCGGTGGGCTTCCTGAATGATCACCATAGGCCGTTTATGGACATCTTTGAGCCAGGAGACGATCTTATCGATATTCGGGATCGTCGCGCTCAGTGCCAGGATGTGCATGGAAGCGGGTGTGAGCATTAACGCTTCTTCCCAGACCGTGCCGCGTTCGAAATCGTCCATATAATGGATCTCGTCAAAGATGATCCATTGGACATTGCGCAGGCGGTCGGTATTTTCCAGGAGGATGTTGCGATAGATCTCCGTCGTCATGATCAAAATCGCCGCGCCCGGATTGATCCGGACATCCCCGGTAATGATCCCGACTTTCTCGTCGCCGTATCTTTTACGGAAGTCCCGGTATTTTTGATTGCTCAAGGCTTTTATCGGAGCCGTGTAGATCGCGCTTTTCTGCTCATGCAGGCATTTATCGATGACGTATTCGGCGATAAGCGTTTTGCCTGAGCCGGTCGGTGCCGCGACGATGATCGACGTGTCGGCCCGGTCCACCTGTTCAAACGCTTTCTTTTGAAAGTCATCCAAAACCAGTTCCGGATGCATATGTTGGAATGATTCGATGTTCATGTTGATCTTTCCGACTCACCTAATTACACTAGCTCAAATAAGACACATTTCATGTGTCTTATTTGCCCGAAGGGTCGACCGATAAAATCGATAGATTTTATCGGGTATCGTCGAGGCTGCCCCAACATCCTTATTGGGGTCAAAATTCTCTTCCTTTGGAATTTCAACGAATTCTCAAAGATCGCGATAATTTTGACTAGTGCATTGTTACATTTCAATGTTACATGCATTTGTACAACATTCGATCATCAATATTGGGAATGTTGTATGAGTTCGTCGGGACCCTGTGGAATTCTGCAAGAATTCCCAGGACTCAGTTTCGGAGATTCTTCGAATCTCTCGAGGTTTTCGTTTTACGCATCAAATCGTGCTTAAGCACGATTTGATGGCTAAACGAATGAATCTCCCCGGGCTAAAGCCCGGGGTTTCTGTATAATCCCTGCTCGGCTATATATGGCAAAATTCTCTTCGACAATTTTGCCAACCTCGCGGGATAATCGTACGCATTCATCCCAGG
>Ga0172370_10003026_pt1 | contig 23667 bp, 21 predicted proteins | sample LakKiv5m_FD_114538 | JGI IMG/M metagenome (GOLD analysis project Ga0172370, IMG submission 114538) | Freshwater microbial communities from Kabuno Bay, South-Kivu, Congo - kab_022012_11.5m | ecosystem: Environmental > Aquatic > Freshwater > Lake | place: Democratic Republic of the Congo...
AGGTTCAGGTCGGAGAACGCCGCTTTGATCATTGCTTTGCCGGCGTCGGTCAACCGGCAGAATTCTTTGAGCATCTTTCCGGACATCCGCGCGTTAAAGAAGACGCGGGTATTTTTGAAACGCGCCAGTTGAAGAGAGCGGGCTTTTTCAACCCGTGAACGGACCTGCGCCGAGGTCTCTTCCTGCCGGTCTGAGACGATGTGTTCGTATTTTACCTGCGGGATATCGATATGCAGGTCGATACGGTCAAGCAACGGCCCGGATAATTTGCCCCGGTAGCGTTGTATTTGAAAAGGCGTGCATTTGCAGGGATGGGATTTCGAAGAGTAGTAGCCGCAGGGGCAGGGATTCATTGCCGCGGCCAGAAGAAACGTGCTGTCGAAAGTGATATGCTTGCTGGCGCGGGCAATCGCGACATGGCCGTCTTCTAAAGGTTGCCGGAGCACTTCTAAGGTCGCGCGCTTAAATTCAGGAAGCTCGTCAAGAAAAAGTACGCCGTTATGCGCTAAGCTGATCTCTCCTGGCCGGGGATTTTGTCCGCCGCCGGCTAAAGCGATGTCCGAGCAGGTGTGATGTATCGAGCGGAACGGACGGTTAAAGACGAGCGGATTTTGCGGCGACAGCAACCCGGCGATGCTGTGTATCTTTGTGGTTTCGAAGATCTCGTCCGGCATCATTTCCGGCAGTATCGTCGGCAACCGTTTTGCCAGCATGGTCTTACCGCTGCCCGGCGGCCCGATCAGCAGGATGTTGTGAAATCCAGCGGCGGCGATCTCTAAAGCGCGCTTGGCGTAAAACTGTCCTTTGACTTCGGAGAAGTCTGTTTCGTGCGCGGTATCTTTTTTTACTTCGTTTAGGTCGACGCGCACCGGCCGGCTCTCGGTAAATCCGGATAAGAAGTTTTTGATTTCCAATAGATTCTTAAATGAGTACGTGTTAAGCCCGTCGACGACTGCGGATTCCCGGACATTGTCTTCCGGAACGATAAAGTTGCGCAGCGAAGTATTCTTAAGAAACAACGCCGCGGGTAAAATGCCTTTTACCGTGCGGATCGTACCGTCTAGGGATAATTCGCCCATGCACGCGCAGGTACTGAGTTTTTCTCCCGGGATTTGTTTCGTCGAGGCAAGGATGCCCAGCGCGATCGGCAAGTCGAACAGCGGGCCTTCTTTTTTAATGTGCGCCGGCGCAAGGTTAATAGTGATCTTGCTTTGGGGGTATTCGAATCCGCTGTTGCGCAGAGCGCTTTTGACCCGTTCTTTGCTTTCCTGTACCGCGGTATCCGGCAGGCCGACGACCGTGATCGAAGGAAAACCTTTCTTGATGTCGACTTCTATCTCGACGAGAAAGGCGTCCGTTCCATACGTCGTGCAGGAAAAAACTTTTGAAAGCATAACGATTGCATTGTATCATGGATAAAAATAAATCGAAAGAGGATGTTCCTGTCCCGGCGGATAAAAGTGGATTTTCTACGCGGCCGGGAGTTTTCCCCCGGGTATGAGAAAGGACCGTTCCGGGGACTTTCTTCAAGCGGAGATGCGGTTATGATAAAAAGAATATTCATATTTTTGTCCGGGTGTATCGTTGCCTGTATTCTTTTAGAGAGCGTTTTAAGAATAGGCGGCTATCTGTGCTTGTCGTTACAAGAGCAGCAGAACAGAACGGCGTTGGCAAAAAAGAAGATATATCGCGTCCTTTGTTTGGGGGAATCGACAACACTGCAATATCCGCGTTATCTTGAAGAATATTTAAACAGCCACCCGCCGGCTCAGTTTAGCGTGATCAATAAAGGACGCGCGGGCATAACGACCGATGGGATCGTCGGCCGTCTGCCGGCGTATCTGGATGCCTATTTTCCGGACATTGTTGTGGTAATGATGGGTATTAATGATCAGTTCGGGCACCTCTATTCTGATCCGGTCCAGGATGTAAAGAAGAAGTTTTCTTGGTGGTACTCATTAAAGATCGCCAAGTTGTTTCGCCTGTTGAAAAAACGGGTTATGGAAGTGAGCTCGACGGCCCTTTCGCGAAGATGGCATAATCCGGGTTGGCGCTCAGACCTGCCGCTTGCCGGGCAAGACCCGTTTTTCTGTAAAACACCACCCGGCTCTTTTTCAGCAGCCCTTGACATCCGCGGACCCGGAACCGGGCATCAGGACGTTCAGCGTGATCGCGTTCAGCCGCCGGAGGAGAATATTTTTTTACTGAAAGGAAAAGAGGCGTTGACCTGCGGGAATGAAACGGCGGCAGAACGTTTTTTCATGCAGGGCATCGAAGCCGACCCGCACAATACTCTGAATTATATAGAGCTGGCGTTGTTGTATAAACAACAAGAGAAACTCGCGGCGGCAGAGGATGCGTTGAAAAAAAGCATAGCCAGCGATCTCCGCCTTTCTATCGGGTATGTGCAGCTGGCTACGTTATATTTTGAACAAGGCAGATACGCGGAGATCGAACCTTTGTTTCAAGAAGGAACCGCGCGCAACCTCGAGAATGAGAGCTGTTATTTGTATCATCTTGGCCGGTGGTATGTAAAGCAAGGTAAGAAAGCGCAAGCGGAAGCGGCCTTTAAAAAAGGGATTACTCTGGCGGCAGAGAATCTGACGGATATCTATAAGGAACTGGGATTTTTGTACCGCAGCGAAAGCCGGTATACGGAAGCCGAGGCCGTATTAAAGGAAGGGATCGCGCGTTTTCCCCGGGACGACAGCTTGCGGCACGCCTTAGAAAATATGTACGCGGAATCAAAAAGGGCCCCGGGTATCGTTTCGAAGACTACGGAAGGCGGCCACTTCGAGCCGGCGGAAACCCTGAGCGGTCGTGTCGCTGAGCAGCAGTACCAAGAGAATACGAAACAGAATTTTCTACGGCTTAAAAAGATCCTCGATGGGCGGAAAATACCGTTGGTGTGCGTGCAGTATCCGATGCGAAGCGTGCGGCCCTTAAAAGAGATCTTCAAAAACGACGCGCGCCGGGTTATTTTTGTGGATAATGAAAGACTGTTTAGGGACGCGGTCGCGCGGGAGAACGTGTGGGCGTATTTCCAGGATATGTTTGGCGGCGATTTCGGCCACTGTACTTCGAAGGGAGACCGGTTGTTAGCCCGGAATATCGCCCGCGCTCTATTGAAAGAGGCCGCCGTCCCCTAAGAAGCATATATATAAATTCAAAAGACGCGGATTTTATATTATAATAGTATCCTGAACGTGTCCGGAATGCCTGTTTTTTGAGGGTGTGGCTGTAAAGGAGGAAACGTATGGCAGTAGCTCAAAAAGAAAAGTGCGAATTATTGGATAAGTGCGGGTTCTTTAAGAATTATCAGGGGAATAGCGAAGTCGTAAAGAACGCGTGGATAAAGATGTATTGCGAGGAAAAATCTGCGTCGGAGAAATGCGACCGCAAAAAATACCGTAAAAAACACGGCGTGCCGCCTGCGGACAATATGTCGCCGACAGGAAAAACGCTGACTTGAAAAGACGGGGGACATCGATATGATCATCGTTACCGGTGCTGCCGGTTTTATCGGCAGCGCGCTGATATGGGAACTGAACAACCGGGGGGTACAGGATATTCTCGCGGTCGACTGGTTGGATACGACCAGCAAGTGGAAGAATTTTTACGGGTTGCGCTTTAGCGAATATGTCGACCGCGATGATTTTCTGAAGCTTATTGAGCACTCGGATAAAAAATGCAGCCGTGTAGAAGGGGTCATTCATTTGGGCGCGTGCAGTTCGACGACGGAAGCTGATGCGCGCTTTTTGATGAACAATAATTATGAATACACCCGTAAACTGGCGATGTGGTGCCAGGCCCATAATAAAAGATTCATATACGCATCTTCCGCCGCGACCTATGGCAGCGGTGCGCAGGGGTTCAGCGACTACCATGCCGTCTTGCAGAAATTGAGGCCGTTGAATGCGTACGGCTATTCCAAACACGCGTTTGATCTGTGGGCATTGCAGGAAGGATTGCTGAAAAGCATCGTCGGGTTAAAATATTTCAACGTGTTCGGCCCGAACGAGTATCATAAACAAGATATGCGAAGTATGGCATTAAAAGCGTTTTACCAGATCCGCGACCAGAAAAAGATCCAGCTTTTTAAATCGCACCGGCCGGAATATCACGATGGCCAGCAGCAGCGGGATTTCGTCTATGTCAAAGACGCGGTCCGTATGACGTTATTCTTTTGGGACAATAAAGAGATCTGCGGGATTTATAATATCGCTTCAGGCGTTGCCTCGACATGGAACGCGTTGGCCGGCGCGGTATTCAGCGCCCTTAAACAGAAACCGTATATCGAATATATCGACATGCCACCGACTATCCGGGATCAATACCAGTATTATACGTGCGCGGATATCTCCAAACTCAGAGCCGCAGGTTACGCGTCGCCGGTCACGGTTTTAGATGCAGCCGTCTCTGATTATGTCTCGGCGTATTTGGTGCCGGGTGAACGGCATCTCGGCGAATAATGACATCGGTGATACATTTACCTCGAATAAAAAAGATCCTCTGTATCCGTTCAGACCGTTTAGGCGAATTTCTTTTAAGCTTGCCGGCGATAAAACTTTTGAAACTGAATTATCCGCAGGCGCAGATACTTTTGGCTTGCCAGGAGCAGAATGCCCGGCTTATTGAAGGGATAGGTTTTATCGACCGGCTGGTCCCGTTTCAGAGTACCGAGACGCTGCGCGACGTGTTCGCGTTGCGCGCTTTGATGCGCCGGGAGTCCATTGATATGAGCGTCGCATTGAATCCCAAGAAGGAATTTAATCTCGCCGCGTTCATCGCCGGGGTGCCGGTACGCCTGGGGTATAACCGTAAATGGGGATTTTTGCTGAACAAGAAGCGGGAGGATGATAAGTATTTGAATCTTTCTCACGAGATCGAGTGTAACATACAGTTGGTTTCTTTAGTCTGTGATTCCAGGTCTGTCCCGGAAATAGATCTGCCCTGGGATGAAACGGCTTCTCTTGAAAAGATCTTGGAGAATGAAGGCCTGAATACCCGGCAGCCGATAGTCGTCGTGCATCCGTTTTCCTCGGACCCGTCGAAAGAGATCCCCGCGGATTTTTGGAAAGAACTCATTCAAAGAATGATCCGGCAGGGGGCGCAGGCTGTTTTTATCGGTATGAAAGAAGAGTTTCAGAAAAGTCCGTATCAGGGCATGCTCGGCGAGCGCTGTATGAGCCTTTGCGGCGTTACGACGTTACGGCAGACCGCGACGCTGATAAAACACTTCTGTTCGTTTTATGTCGGGATCGATTCCGGGCCGTTTCATATGGCGTCATTATTAAAAAAACCGTTCGCCGTGTTGTTCCGCAAAGAAGAGACGATGAAGCGGTGGGGGCAGTATTATCGTGACCAGCGTTCAAGGGTATATGGGTATTCTTTTCAACGGCAGGAAGAGATCATCGATGGTATAATTAACGGCCAGACGGCCGTGTTGCGATAGGGGAAATTCTTCTTGCTTTTTTGGGATTTAAGGATAAACTTTAAAAAGATGAAGAAGCGACGGATAGTTGATACTAAAGAGCTTGATGTTATCATTCACCGCCTTTCCCACCAGATCTTAGAACGAAATCCCAATATTAAGAACGTCTGTTTCATAGGGTTACAGCGACGGGGGGTTTTTCTTGCCGAGCGGTTAAAAAAGATCCTTGATAAAAAAGAAGGGGTAAAAATACCGCTGGGAGTGCTGGATACCACGCTCTACCGGGATGATTTAAGGATGAGCGCGGTAACCCCGGTTGCCCGTAACACGAAGATCGACTTTGATATCAATAAAAAAGCCATTATATTGTGTGACGATGTGCTCAATACCGGAAGGACGATCCGCGCGGCGATGGACGAACTTATGGATTTTGGCCGGCCGAAAAGCATACAACTGGTAGTTTTGGTCGATCGCGGCGGCCGGGAGTTGCCGATCCAGCCGGATTTTGTCGGGAAGATGATCCCGACGTCGGCAAACGAAAAGGTCCGGGTGCATCTGAAAGAAGTCGAACCGCAGGACGAGATCGTCCTGGTACAACGTTCTATGAATGATTAATAATCGTACGTTGTACAAGTGCATGTAGAAATTAATTTTTCATGAAGTAATAGAATGAAAAATTAATGTAACAGTGCACGAGTCCAGAAAGACTATATTTGTATGGGTTGGAAGAAAAAACACCTCTTAGGCATAAAAGACCTTACCCGGGATGAGATAGAAACCGTCCTGAACCAGGCGAAGGTCTTTAAAGAAGTGTCGCAACGCGCGGTAAAGAAAACGCCGGCATTGCGCGGTAAGACCGTTGTCAATCTGTTCTTTGAATCCTCGACGCGCACGCGGATCTCTTTTGAATTGGCGGCAAAGCGGTTAAGCGCCGATGTGATCAACGTTGCTTCAAGCAGCAGCAGCCTTACCAAAGGGGAAAACCTCATCGATACGCTGAAGAATATCGAAGCGTTGAGCTGCGACATCGCGATCGTCCGGCATCAGATCGCCGGAACGCCGCATAGTTTATCCGAGCATACCCGGGCTTCGGTGGTCAACGCCGGAGACGGCTCCAATGAGCATCCGACACAGGCGTTGCTCGACATGTTTACCGTCAAAGAAAAATTAGGGACGTTGAAAGACCTTACCGTTACGATCGTCGGGGATATTCTCCATTCGCGGGTCGCGCGATCAAATATGTGGGGATTTACCCGTAGCGGCTCTCAGGTGATCTTATGCGCGCCGCCGACATTGATCCCGAAAGGGATAGAAGAGATCGAGCACGTGGAAGTAAGTTATGACCTCCCGTCCGCGTTAAAACGGGCAGATGTGGTGATCATGCTGCGGCTGCAGCGTGAGCGGCAGACCTCGCATTTTTTTCCGACACTGCGTGAATACACGCGGTATTTCTCGCTCACGGAAGCGTCCGCGGAAAATTTGAAAAAGAACACGCTGGTCATGCATCCGGGACCGGTCAATTGGGATGTCGAGATCAGCTCTGCATTAAAAGAACGGTTGTCTCCGGCGATCCTCGATCAGGTAACGAATGGATTGGCTGTCCGCATGGCCGTGTTGTACTTACTTTCTTTAGGAAAGGAAGAAAAATCGTGAGCCTGCTTATTAAGAACGCGCAGATAGTCAACGCGACCGGGATCGCCCACGGCGATATATTGATCGAGGGCGGCACCATCGTAAAGATCACGAAGAACATCAAAGCGCGGGACGCGGATAAAATCTTTGATGCGCAAAATAAACACGTCCTTCCGGGTTTGATCGATATGCATACGCACCTTCGTTCTCCCGGACGGGAAGATGAAGAGACCATTGAAAGCGGCTCGCATGCTGCGGCAAAAGGCGGCGTCACGACGCTTTTGTGCATGCCGAACACCGAGTTGCCGCTGGATACGCAACAGCGGGTCAGCTGGGTCCGCGAGACGGCGCTTTCTATCGGCGTGGCCGATGTCTATCCGGTAGGTTGTATTACCAAAGAACGAAAAGGAAAAGAATTGACTGAGTTCGGCCACCTTAAAGAAGCGGGGGCCATCGCGCTCAGCGATGATGGGAGTCCGGTCGAGAATTCGCTCGTGCTACGCCGGGCGATGGAGTTTGCTTCAGCGTACAATCTATTGATCATTTCTCATTGCGAAGACCTTTCCTTGGCAACCGGCGGGATACTCAGAGAAGGGAAGACGTCCTCGATCCTCGGACTGCAGGGCATCCCGGCTATCGCCGAAAGCATCATTGTCGCCCGGGAAATAGAGCTTGCCCGGTATCTGAATACCCGCATACATCTTGCGCACATCAGCTGTAAACGGTCGGTCGATCTGATCCGCCGTGCCAAGCGCGACGGAGTAAAAGTCACCAGTGAGACCTGCCCGCATTATTTTAGCCTTACGGTCGAGGCCTGGGAAGAACGGTATAACGCGTTGCTGAAAGTAAATCCGCCGTTGCCGGAAAAAGAAGATATCGCTGCGATAAAGAAAGCGCTCGATGAAGGGACCATTGACGTCATCGCGTCCGACCACGCGCCGCATACCAAAGAAGAAAAGAGCGCCGATCTCAGCGAGGCTCCTTTTGGGATGATCGGTTTGGAATTATTGTTTCCCTTAAGCTATACATTCTTGGTTGAAAAGGGCAAGTTTTCTCTGAGAGAATTGGTGAAACTCTTATGCGCGCACCCCGCGCAGGTCTTAGGTTTTACCGACCGCGGCAGTATCAAAGAAGGTAAAAGAGCCGATCTGACGGTGGTCGATCCGCAGGCTTCTTTTGTCGTTCGGGAAAACGAGATCGCCTCTCTTTCAAAAAACACGCCGTTTCTGGGCACGGAACTTAAAGGAAAAGTTCTTGCCACTATCTTTGGCGGGAAAATAGTGTATAATTCATTCAAATAAGGACGCCGGGCGGGTCTCCTTTCGGGGGCTTGTCGCCGACGCATGTCCGTGAAAGAGGATCGTATGTTTATCGCCGATTTTCATATTCATTCGAAGTATTCCCGCGCGACTTCTAAAAACATGGAGGTCCCGGCCTTGGCCAAATGGGCGAAAATGAAAGGGGTCTCTTTGTTGGGAACCGGTGATTTTACGCACCATTTGTGGCTTGAAGAGTTAAAACGTCTTTTGCAGCCCTGTGAAGGCAAGGGTGTTTATACGTACGAAGGCGTGCACTTTATTCTTTCCGCGGAAGTCGCGAATATTTTTTCAGAACACGGGAAAGGATACCGTGTGCACACGATGATCCTGGCCCCGACGTTTAAGGTCGTGGAAGAGATCAATAAATGCCTTGCTTCCCACGGGAATATCGCGTCAGACGGCCGGCCGATTTTAGGCTTAAGCTGTAAGCGGATGGCTGAAGAGATACTGAAGATATCCCCGGACATCATGATCATCCCTGCGCATATCTGGACTCCCTGGTTCAGCTTGTTCGGATCGGAATCCGGATTTAATAAGATCGAAGAATGTTTTGATAAATACACGGACAAGATCACCGCACTGGAAACGGGATTGTCCAGCGATCCGGCAATGAACTGGCGCTTGTCCGCGCTGGACCGGTTTAGCCTGGTCTCAAACTCCGACGCTCATTCACCGTCTAAGATCGGCAGGGAAGCGAATGTCTTCGGGATGGAGGAGATCGATTACTTCGCGATTAAAGAGGTTTTGCAGAAAAAAGACAAAGAACGGTTTTTGTATACGGTAGAATTTTTTCCCGAAGAGGGAAAATATCATTTTGACGGCCACCGAAACTGCGGCTTGCGGCTGCATCCGTCAGAGACGAAGAAATATAACGGCATCTGCCCGAAGTGTAAGCGCAAAATAACCAAAGGGGTCGTGTACCGCGTTGATGAGTTGGCAGACCGCGCGGAAGGGTTTGTCCCGCCCAACGCGATTCCTTTTAAAAGCCTGGTGCCGTTCGATGAGATCATCGCGGAAGCGAAGGGCATCCAGAAAACATCGAAACAGGTAGAAAAAGAATACGCCGCTCTCGTGCAGAATGGTAAGACCGAGTTCGACATCCTTTTGCATATGAACGAAGCGGAGTTGCGGTCGTATTTGCCGCCCCGCATCGCGGAAGGCGTTTTGCGCGTGCGCAACAAACAATTAGAAATCGCTGCCGGGTACGACGGCGAGTATGGTATCATTAAGATCTTTAACGAGACAGAGCTTGCGAAAACCGCTCAGTCGAAACAGATGACGCTCTTTTAAAATGTTGCATGAGGTTCCTGGACGCTCCTTGAAGGTACAACCTCAAGGAGCCGTAATGAACATCCCGGAACATTTCGAAATATACAAAAGATGTGCTCGTAGCGCAATTGGATAGCGCGTTGGCCTCCGAAGCCAAAGGCTGTGGGTTCAATTCCCACCGAGCACGTTTATGTTTAGTCTAGAAAGTTGCTTATGCAGCTTTCTAGACGTAAAACATAAACCCTGTGAGCATAATAATAAATCCTTTTAAAAGGATTTATTATTATGTGGCGAACAAGGGTAAACAACTTCCTGAAAAACTGCTTAGGCAGGTTTTCAGGCGTAAAACATAGATCCCGCGAACCTAGTACAAAACATAAAGGAAGGCGATACGGATATGGGAAAATCAGTCAAAGGGACACAGACGGAAAAAAATCTATTGGCATCATTTGCCGGAGAATCGCAAGCGCGAAACCGGTATACCTATTTCGCCGGCGCGGCAAAAAAAGAAGGGCATGAGCAGATCGCGAATATTTTTTTAGAGACGGCTGAGAATGAGAAGGAACACGCGAAGGTTTTTTTTAAGTATCTGGAAGGTGGCGATGTCGAGATCACTGCGGCCTACCCGGCCGGCATGATCAAGGATACCAAGAGTAATCTTGAGGCAGCGGCTGCCGGAGAAAACATGGAGTGGACAACGATTTATCAGAATTTTGCCAAGACAGCCTTGGGGGAAGGGTTCCCGGAGGTCGCACGTTCCTTTGAGCAGATCGCGAAAGTCGAAAAATTTCATGAGGCGCGCTATCGTAAACTGATCAGTAATGTGGCCGGCGGCGAAGTCTTTAAAAAGAAAACTCCCGTGAAATGGCATTGCATTAACTGCGGTTTTGTCGTGGAATCTGCCGAGGCTCCCAAAGAGTGCCCGGCCTGTAAGCATCCGCAGAGTTATTACGAAGTATTAGCGGAAAATTTTTAGTCTCGATGTTCCCACGGTTGCTTTTTTGAGGGTTGGATGTACTGCATCCAACCCTTTTATTGTATCCCCAAAAATGCCAACGATTTTATCGCTGGAGCCATCAGGCGACGCGCCTTTCCGCCAGTACTTTAATGTTTAGAAGAAAAGGTCGACCCGAGCGAAGCCTACTTGCAAAAGTATGCGGGCAAATAATGCTGACGCATTAGTATGGGGTAAAGAAAATGCTTGTAAAACGCGTTGTTTTTTAATACTATATGTTAATCTATCATAGGCTCAGCGCGAAAAAGTATTGCGATAAGGAGTAAGAAGCATGAAAAAGCTGATCGTGCAGAAGTACGGGGGCAGTTCAGTCGCGACGGTTGAGAAGATCAACATTGTCGCGGAGAAAGTGCTTTCATATAAGAAAAAAAAATATGGCTTGGTCGTGGTAGTTTCGGCTATGGGCGATACCACGGACGAGTTGATCGAGTTGGCCAACCGGATAAATCCATCGCCGGAAAAGCGGGAGATGGATATGTTATTGGCTACCGGCGAACAAGTTTCCGCGGCATTGTTGGCGATGTGCATACAGTCCAAAGGGTCCCGGGCACTTTCGCTGGTCGGATATCAAGTCGGAATATTAACGGATGATTTTCATACGACCGCTAAAATACAGAAAATAGAAGCGCAACGGATTCAGAAAGAATTAAAATCCGGAAAAGTCGTTATTGTCGCCGGATTTCAAGGCATGAATAAAGATTCGGACATTACGACGTTGGGCCGCGGCGGGTCTGACCTCTCGGCGGTTGCCCTGGCGGTCGCGTTGGACGCCGATGAATGCCAGATTTATACGGATGTCGAAGGCGTTTATACCGCGGACCCCAGGATCGTCCCGGACGCTCGCAAGCTGGAACAGATCACGTTTGACGAGATGCTGGAAATGGCTTCCCGCGGCGCGCAGGTCATGCAGACGCGGGCCGTGGAAGTCGCCAAGAAATTTAATTTACCGCTGTATGTCGCCAGTACGTTTTCCAAAAAAAGGGGGACCATGATCATGGATGAGAGCCAAGTTATTGAAAAGCCGGTCGTGCGGGGAGTGACGCTGACGGAAAAAGAAGCAAAGGTCACGTTGCGCGATGTGCCGGATGAGCCGGGTATTGCCGCGCGGATCTTTAAAAGTTTAGGCGAGAATAACATCAACGTCGATATGATCGTTCAGAACGTCGGTCACGATAAAGCGACCGATATCTCTTTTACGGTAGAAAAATCCGAAGTAAAAAAGACCGTGAAAGTCATCAAGGAAGTCGCGTCGGTAATCGACGCGGAAGACGTTCTGGCGGATGAAGACGTCGCGAAGATCTCCGTGGTCGGCGTCGGCATGCGGTCGCAATCGGGGATCGCGTTTAATACGTTTCAGGCCCTGGCGGAGCAGAAAATAAACATCGAGATGATCACGACGTCCGAGATCAGCATTTCCTGCGTCGTGCGTAAAACCGACGGGAAAAAAGCTTTGCTGGCACTGCATAAAAAATTTGATCTACAAAAGAAGTAAAGACGCATGAAACGGATCGAGATATACGATACAACGTTACGGGATGGAGCACAGACCGAAGGGGTTTCGTATTCGGTCGATGATAAGATCAAGATCGCCCAGCGCTTAGACGCCATGGAGATCGACTACGTCGAAGCCGGATGGCCGTATTCTAACCCGAAGGATGAAGAAGTCTTCGCGTATTTTAAAAAACATCCTTTGAAAAAATCGGTGCTCGTTCCGTTCGGTTCGACGCGCCATCCGAAGAATCGCGCGGATAAGGATCCCAATCTGCAAAGCCTGGTTAAAGCGTCTACGGATGCCGTGACTATTTTCGGCAAGACCTGGGATTTGCACGTCACGGATGTCTTTAGGATCGAACTGGAACAGAATTGCGCGATGATCGATGAGAGTATCCGCTATCTTAAAAAACATAAACGAAGAGCTTTTTACGATGCCGAACATTTTTTTGACGGTTTCAAACATAATCCGGAGTACGCGCTCAAAACATTGAAAACGGCAGAGGCGGCCGGCGCGGACCGAATCATCTTGTGCGACACAAACGGCGGCACGCTTTTTTACGAGATCCCGGACATTATCGCTCAGGTACAGCGCGCGGTTTCCGTTCCGCTCGGCATACATACGCACGACGATACGGGTTTCGCGAACGCGAACGCGTTGGCCGCGCTGCAGGCCGGATGTATCCAGGTCCATGGCACGATGAACGGATATGGAGAGCGGTGCGGGAATGCCGACCTGATCGTATTGATGGCGATACTGGCCCTGAAAATGCGAAGACAATTTGCCGCGTCAAAAAAGATCCATGAATTGACGGAGCTTTCCTATTTTGTCAGCGAGATAAGCAATATGCGGCATAAAGATAATCAACCGTACGTCGGCAGGAGCGCCTTTGCCCATAAAGGAGGCATTCATATCGACGCGGTCTTGAAAAATCCGATCACCTATGAACATGTTGTCCCGGATTCTGTCGGTAACCGCCGCCGGTTCTTGGTCTCAGAGTTAGCCGGTAAATCTTCGATCGTGGTAAAAGCCAAGGAACTGGAATTTGAGTTGAACAAAAAATCAGAAGAGGCGAAACAGCTGCATCAATTGGTACAGCAGATGGAAAAGCAGGGGTATCAGTTCGAAGCCGCGGAAGCGTCTTTTAAACTGCTGATCCAGCGGCACCTGAAAAAGTATTCGCCGTTTTTTACGTTATTAGGGTTCCGGGCCATTGTCGAGAAAAGAGAGAACGGTCACTTGATATCCGAAGCAACGATCAAGCTGAAAGTCGGCGAATCGTTACGGCATGTCGCCGCCGAAGGTGACGGACCGGTCAACGCGTTGGATAATGCCCTGCGTAAAGCGCTGGAAACGTTCTATCCGGAATTAAAGAATATGCGGTTGACCGACTTTAAGGTCCGCGTACTGGATGAACGCCAGGGGACCGCGGCAAAAGTCCGGGTATTGATCCATTCTCAGGATGAGCACGAGTCGTGGGTGACGATCGGATTGTCGGAAAATATCATTGAGGCGGCTTGGAACGCCTTGGTCGATTCTATCGAGTACACGCTGTTGAAAAAACGTAAGCCCAAATAATGCTCGCTTCGCAGGCATTATTTGCCCGCGATCCAAAATCATATGCCAGAGATATTGTCCGCCAGTGTTATCGTGGTCGCGAAAAACGCGTCCGCAACGATAGAGAAATGCCTGCGTTCGATCAGTGCCGGCTCAGTGCCGGCCGGCGATTACGAAGTCTTGGTCATCGATGACCGTTCTACCGACGATACGGTAGCGCGCGTACGCGAAAATTTCCCGCAGGTGCGGGTCTATCCGAACCAGAAGCGCGGCCCGTCAGCCGCGCGGAATTACGGGGTCCAGCTTGCCCGGTCCGCGTATATCGCGTTTACCGACAGCGATTGTATTGTTGAAAAGAAATGGCTTGAGAAACTATTGAGCGCGATACGCCGGGGGCCGTACGCCGGCGCCGGGGGCGTTCAAGATGCCCCGGCTGATGAGTCCGCGTTTGGCAGGAAAGTAGATGCTTTATACAAAAAGACCGGCTTCCTGACGGAGTATTTAAAAAAAGGTACGCCGGAGTCGTTGATCAAGGTTTTGCATAACCCGTCGTGCTGCGTCATGTACCGCCGGGATGTCTTTATCCGGGAAGGCGGATTCCTGGAAGATCTTTATCCGGGGGAAGATGTCGAATTCGATTATTTACTGACCCGTCGGGGATATACTCTCGTTTTTACTCCGGAGGCAAAAGTCCGGCATTATCGCGGAGACCATCTGAGGGGGTTTTTGCGGAAAATGAACGTGTACGGTTCCACGCAAGGCCGTTTGGTCCGGACCTATGGTTTTTTCAGGAAAATCCATTGGTTGCCGCTTTTGAATGCCGGGGTCCTTGCGGGGCTGGCTCTGGCGGGGAAAATGAACTTAGCGGCTGCGGCGTGGGTGCTTGCGTTCGGCTTGACAGCCGGGATTTTATTTTTTTCTTTTGATTTTTACCTGCTTTTTCTGGCTCTGTCGGGCTGGTTGTGCTGGCAGGCCGGTTTTCTTGCCGGATTGATGAAAAAGCTGCCCCGGCGTTGAACGGTTAATTACCTTGCCTGCACGACGGTTCTGCTATACAATAAATCCAGGTTTCGTTGTCCGCCTTGATAACTAACTTGGCTGTTTTCGACAGTTCTTTCTGAAAGCCTAACCGGCTGGCAGAGAGGAGGGTTTATCTGTGCGTAAAAAAACTGTTGAAAGACAAGTAAGTTATGGTATACTTTTGGTCTATTTTAGCCGGCAGCAGAATGCTCCGGACAGGGTCTCAGTGCGTACGCGGTGTACGAAAATTCGATAGAGAGGATAACTCAAAGTTCTTTTGAAGATGCATTCACGAGAGCTCGAGTAAAAAAGGAGGCTAATAACACAATGGCGTTACCGGAACTGATTAAAAATTTATTGGAAAATGGGGTGCACTTTGGACATCGCAGTAAAAACTGGAACCCCAAGATGAAAAAGTTTATTTTTGGAAAGAAGAGCGGGATTTATATCGTCGATGTCGAGAAGACGTCGCAGAAGCTCAAGGAAGCCGCTCAATTTCTAAAAAATACTGCTGCGCAAGGCGGGACGATCCTGTTTGTTTCGACCAAGCGGCAGGCAAAGGAAATAATCAAAAAAGAGGCGGAAGCGATCAAGGCTCCGTATGTGACTGAACGGTGGGTCGGCGGATTGCTGACGAATTTCGCGACGTTGAAGAATCGTATCAAGACGTACCGGGACCTGCATGAAAAGCAAAAGACCGGCGATTTCGGGCTGTTGTTGAAAAAAGAAATCGTCCGGCTGAACCGGACGATCGCGAAAATGGAGAAAAATTTCTCCGGTTTGGTCACGATGGATAAATTACCGGATGCCATATTCGTCATTGACCCGAAAAAGGAGATGATTGCGGTAAAAGAAGCAAAGAAGCTGAGGATCCCGGTTGTGGCGATCGTCGATACGGACAGCGACCCGGAGATCATCGAGTATCCTATTCCCGGCAATGACGATGCTTTGAAATCCATCCGGTTCCTTTCGACGTATTTGATCGATGCCGTCAAGGCGGGCATCAATGAATTGGAAGCGCACAAAAAGGAAGCCGCTTTGCTTGCCGAAAAAGCCGCGGAAGAGCGCGCGAAAGAAGAAGCGGCGATCGATCCGGCGACTATCGAAGTATTGGAAGATACGATAATGGAAAAAGTCGAAGAAGACATCGGTGGTAAGGACCGCAAGCGCACCAAGGCGAAGGAGGAATAAGGCAATGGACGATCTGCAGAAAATAAAGAAGTTGCGTGAAATGACGTTTGTCGGGATCGCGGAATGTAAGGACGCTCTGCATAAGTCCAGCGGCGATTTTGATAAAGCGTTGTCGATATTGCGTGAACGAGGCGCGAGGATATCTGAAAAGAAAGCCGACCGTAAGGCGCAACAGGGGCTGGTGGAATCGTACATTCACTTCTCCGGAAAAGTCGGTTCGCTTGTCGAAGTCAACTGTGAGACCGATTTCGTCGCCCGTACCGACGTTTTCAAGGATTTTGTCAAGAACCTGAGCGTCCATGTGGCTGCCGCTGCGCCGCTCTATTTGGCCGCGGAGAACGTTCCGGGAGATGTGGTCAGTAAATTCTCTCAAGAAGAAAAGACCGCCTATATCAAGGAAAAATGTTTGATGGAACAGCCGTTTGTGAAAGATAATTCGAAAACGATCCGGGAATATCTTCAATCGACGATCGGACAGACCGGCGAGAACATGGTGATCAGAAGATTCACCCGTTTTGCGTTAGGGGAATATGAAGAAAACACATAAGTATAGACGGGTTCTTTTAAAGCTCAGCGGCGAGGCGTTGCAGGGGAAGCGTTCTCATGGGATCGATCCGGATATCTGCGCATTTTTTGCCAGTCAGATCAAAGCGCTGGTAAAATGCGGGGTGCAGATGTCTTTAGTGGTCGGCGGCGGGAATATTTTCCGCGGCGCTCCGAAATCGTCCGAGTTTGAGATGGAACGCACCGTAGCCGATTATATGGGGATGCTGGCTACCGTGATGAACGGCTTAGCGCTTCAAAATGCGCTTGAGAAAAAAGGCGTGGCGACCCGGGTATTAACGGCCATTCAGATGCATCAGATCGCCGAACCGTATATCCGCCGTCGTGCTGTCCGGCATTTGGAAAAAGGCCGCGTGGTGATCTTTGTTGCCGGCACCGGCAACCCGTATTTTACAACCGATACTGCCGCGGCATTGCGCGGCATCGAGATCAATGCCGATATTTTATTAAAAGCGACAAAAGTCGACGGCGTCTATAGCGCTGATCCGGTCCAACATAAAGACGCGGAATTCTATACGCAGTTAACGTATATGGAAGTATTGAAACAGGGGTTGCGGATCATGGATTCTACGGCAATCAGCCTGTGCATGGAAAATAAATTGCCGATATTGGTATTTCAATTTTCCGGGAAAGACAGTTTACGGAAGATTATTGTCGAGGGGAAGCAAGAAGGGACCATTATCCATTGACGAAGCACCCAAAAAACGAACTCGAAACGATAGGTGCATTTTTTGGGCTAAACGAGGAGATCGGCCATGGTCAGTAAACAGTTAGAAAAAGAAGTCCGGACTCAGATGGAAAAAGCCGTTGAGGCGATGAAGCGGGAGCTGGCGGAATTACGCACCGGCAGGGCGAACCCGAAAATGGTCGAAGGGTTGCGGGTCGATTATTACGGAACGCAGACCTTGCTAAAAGATCTGGCCGCGATCAGCGTGCCGGAAGCCAGATTGATCGTGATCCATCCGTGGGACCCGACGTGCATCCCGAACGTCGAGAAATCGATCATGCAATCACAGTTAGGGATAACGCCGGCAAACGACGGTAAATTGATCCGTCTGAGCGTGCCGCAATTATCCGAGGAGCGCCGAAAAGAGATGGTAAAAGTCGTCAAAAAGATCGGCGAAGAAGGAAGGATCTCTTTGCGTACGGTCCGGCGCGAGTTTAATGAGCGCGTCAAAGCTTTTGAGAAAGAAAAGAAGATCACCGAAGATGAAAAGTTCAAACTCGAAGCCGAGATCCAGAAAATGGTCGACACGTTCTCTAAGGATATAGAGAAGCATTTAACGGATAAAGAAAAAGAGTTGGAAGCATTTTAGGCGGCCACAGTATTTTTTGATCCAAGCATAAGTACCCAAAGGTGATTCTTCGGCCTTTGTTTTTTGTCCGTGTTCTTTGATTTTAATCCTTCGCAGAAATCCCCGGGCTTCAGCCCGAGGGATGAAAGGCATTGTATTTTTTCTGCTCAGGAGGAAGCCCCGGACTAAAGCCCGGGGAGCTTCACTGGATGTCATCAATGGGCCGCTAGCTCATCTGGTAGAGCACCGCCCTTTTAAGGCGGGTGTGCCGCGTTCAAGCCGCGGGCGGCTCATGAATAAATAAACCCGGGGAGTGCCGCGCTACGCGCGGGTCGAGCGTGGCGACCGGCAGTTCTCATGGACAAATACTTCCGGGTCCGAAGGTATCACCGGTCACGTGCTCATGCATTTTTGGTAAACGCTCTATTGAAATAGATGCCACAGAAACCGCGACACTGCATCGGCATACAGCCGCGGTGGCGGAATTGGCAGACGCGCATGGCTTAGGACCATGTCCTCTGGGTGGGAGTTCAACTCTCCCCCGCGGCAAAGAAAGTTACAAAGTCACAAGGACACAAGCCACAAGAAAGAATGTTTTAAAACTTGTGACACGTGTCTTATGACTGATAGCGTGATAGTCTGCGAGGGTAGCTCAATTGGTAGAGCTTCACGTTGCCAACGTGGAGGTTGCGGGTTCAAGCCCCGTCCCTCGCTCTCTTTTGTCCCGGCGAAAGGCCATCAATAGAAGACAGACGTATAACCCTGAAAGGGGTTTTCGCAGAAAAAAGGAGCGAAGTACATAACAATGAACCTGCTGGATTATCTTACCGAAAAAGACATCTTTCTACAGTTAGCCGCTACGACAAAGAAGAAAGCAATTGAAGAGTTGCTGGACAACCTGGTCCAGGCAAAGCGCGTTAAAAAGGAAAAAAAGAAAGACCTGCTTGCGCAGCTTCTGGCGCGGGAAAAGATGGGTTCGACTGCTATCGGCAATGGGATCGCCCTTCCGCATGTCCGGGTCGAAAATATTAAGGACATTATTCTTGGAGTAGGCATTTCGGTATCCGGTATTGAGTTTGATTCGTTGGATTCCGAGCCCGTCTATGTCGTTTTTCTTATCATTTCTTCCCAAAAAGAAGCCGGACTGCATTTGAAGATGCTTGCGCATGTCGCACAGCTGATTAAAGATAAATATTTCGTGAAAAATCTGCGTGAGGCGCCCAACCCGCACGACGCGTTGAAGGTTATCGCCAAGCAGCAGAAGTTTCTTGTGTAAGCATGAATATTATTAAGTGGTTCTATCCGGGCATGAAGATCAAACGCTGGATCCTCATGTTTTTTATCGGATTGATCTTTATGCTGATCGGCAGCGTACGTTTTTTTATCAATCAGCATCTGTTCTTTAAAATAATAGACGGCATGACGTTTGTCCTGGGTATTTTCTTTTTCGTCGTCGGGACGAAACATGTTATCAAAAGTTTTTTTGAGGTGTTTCTGCCCGCGTCCCAGAGCAACATCGTCGATATTATTTATCAGCGCCGGTATCTGGAGAAGGGGCCGCGGATCGTCGCGATCGGCGGAGGCACCGGGTTGTCCAGCCTTTTATTGGGGATCAAAGAGTTCACGACAAATATCACGGCCATTGTGACGGTGTCCGATGAAGGCGGCAGTTCAGGCAAATTGCGGGAAGAATTTGATATCCTCCCGCCGGGAGATTTGCGCAACTGTTTAGTCGCGCTTGCCGACGCGCCGGTGTTGATGCGCGATTTGTTTCAGTTTCGTTTCAATCGGGGCGAAGGTTTTAAGGGGCACAGCTTCGGGAATTTATTTATTACGGCAATAACCGAAGTCAGCGGCGGAAATTTCGATACCGCGATAAAAGAATGCAGTAAAGTCCTGGCGATCCGGGGGCAAGTCGTGCCGGCAAGCCTTGATAATATCCGCTTGAAAGCCGAATTCACCGACGGTAGCGTCATCGAGGGAGAAGCGAAAATCCCGCGTCAGGCAAAACGGATCAAGAAATTGTCGTTGATCCCGGAAAACCCGAACGCGAACCCGGAAGCGATGCGGGCGATCAAGAACGCGGACATCATTATCGTCGGGCCGGGCAGTTTGTATACCAGTATTCTGCCGAACTTATTGATACCGGAAATCGCCGGGCAGATACGGAATTCAAAAGCGCTGAAGGTGTATGTGTGCAATGTCATGACGCAAGCCGGAGAAACCGACGGTTTTACGGTGTCTAAACACGTGGAAGTCTTGTTTGAGTATACGTTTCCTAAATTAGTCGACGTATGCGTGCTCAATTCCGGCGGAGTCGATTCAGAAATACTTTTCCGGTACGCGCAGGAAAAATCGTTTCCGGTGTTGCCGGATAAAAAAAGGCTTGAAAAAATGGGGTTAGTGACAGTTGAAGAGGATTTTGTCGATAAGGAAGACCTTGTACGGCATAATCCGCAAAAATTAGCAAAAAGGATAGTTGAGTTATATCAGCAATGGAAGGCAAGAAAAGTAAAGTATCCAAAGTAAAAAAAGAAGTCGTTATTAAGAATAAATATGGACTTCATGCGCGTCCGGCCGCGCTGTTCGTGCAGACCGCGAATAAATTCGACGCGGCCATAACCTTGCACAAAGACGGCCAGGAGGTCGATGCGAAATCGATCATGAGCCTTCTGAGCTTGGGCGCTGAAAGCGGAAGCGTACTGTATCTTGTCGCCGAAGGTGAGGACGCGGAGGAAGCTGCGCAGGAATTGATCAAAATCCTGGAAAAAGATGAATAGAAAAATAAAAGGAATACCTGCCTCCGGCGGCATCGCGGTCGGGCCGGCATACTGTATCGGAAAAGAAGAATATTCGGTTACGAAAGTAACCATTCCTTCCAGCGATATTCCTACGGAGATCTTTCGTTTTGAAGACGCCTTGATCAAAACGCGCAAGGAGATCGTTTCTCTTCAGAAAAAGATCGCTCAGGACCTGGGGTTCGACCATGCCCAGATCTTTGATGCCCACTTGCTCGTTCTTGAAGACCGGGTACTGGTCGAAGACGTGATTTCGCAGATCAGAAACCACCGGGTGAACGTTGAGTTCGCGTTCAGCCAAAGTATCAAGAAATATATCGATACGTTTTCGAAGTTAGAAGACGAGTATTTGAAAGAACGCATTATCGATATTAATGACGTATCGCGCAGGGTACTGGCTAAATTGCTGAATAAAGAAAAAGTCTCTCTCGCGCAAATAAAGGACAAGACGATCATTATCGCGCACGATCTTTCCCCGTCCGATACGGCAGTGCTTCCCAAAAAGAACATTTTGGGGTTTGTTACCGACATCGGCGGCATGACTTCTCATACGGTGATCATTGCCCGTTCCCTGGGGATCCCGGCCGTTGTCGGGACGCAGCGGGCGACGAGCACGATCACGACCGGCGAGACCGTCATTATAGATGGTGTCGAAGGCGTGGTGATCGCCAATCCGTCGGAAAAAGTCATCCGTGAATACGCGGAGAAATTAAAGCGCGAGAAGAAGGCGACGAAATCGTACGCCGTTTATAAGCATTTAAAAGCCGAGACCCGGGATAAAGAGCGGTGCGTAGAAGTGGCGGCAAATATTGAATTGCCGGAAGAATTGCCGCTCATCGAAGAATTCGGTGGAGAAGGCATCGGGTTATACCGTACCGAGTACTTGTTCCTGGGAAAAAAAGATTTACCGGATGAAGAAGAGCAGTATAAAGCGTATAGCCTTGTCGCGGAAAGCGTCCGCCCGGCCAAAGTGATCGTCAGGACGCTGGATATCGGCGGCGATAAATTTTTATCGCGGCCGGAGATCCCGCACGACATGCATCCGTTCTTAGGATGGCGGGCGATCCGTTTTTGCTTGGCCCGCCCGGACATTTTTAAGACCCAGATGCGGGCGATCCTGCGGGCATCGGTGCACGGGAATTTAAAAATAATGTTCCCGATGATCTCCGGCGTGGAAGAACTCAGGAACGCGAAGAAATTATTGCATCAGGCAAAGGATGAATTGCGCAAAGAAGGGATACGGTATGATGAACAGATCCCGGTCGGGATCATGATGGAAGTCCCGTCGGCGGCGATGACCGCGGATATTCTTGCGAAGGAAAGCGATTTCTTCAGTATCGGGACGAACGATCTGATCCAATATTCACTGGCGGTAGACCGGGGCAATGAAAAAGTCGCGTATCTCTATGAACCGGCGCATCCGGGTGTTTTGCGCCTTTTGCAGCAGATCATCCGTGCCGCGAAAGAGAACAATATCTGGGTCGGTATGTGCGGAGAGATGGCTTCGGAGGTCATGTTTTCGTTTGTTCTTGTGGGGATGGGGCTGGATGAATTGAGTATGCCGCCTCCGCGGATCCCTAAGATCAAGAAACTGATACGGTCGATTTGTTTTTCCGATGCCAAACGTGTCGCGGAAGAAGTCGTAAAATTATCTACGGCAAAAGAAGTGGAACGGTATATTCTGGCTCAGTTACGGGAATTGTTGAAGAAAGAAGACCTCGCTGAGATTTTTATAAAACAGTAAGACATGACCACGCTTATTCTGGCTGCAGGATACGCAACACGGTTGTATCCGCTAAGTCGTCAAACTCCCAAAGCTCTTTTTAAGGTGCGAAACACGCCGATTGTCGATCATATTTTACGTGCGGTATCAACCGTCGCGCCCGGCCCGCGATATGTGATCACCAACAACAAATTTTATGACCAATTTGTCCGCTGGAGCCGCAGTGCCGCGGTGGAAGGGGTTACCGTCATCAACGACCAGACGAATAGCGAGAGCCAGCGGCTCGGGGCAGTGGGAGACATCCAATTTTTTGTCAAAAAAATTTCTTTGGCCGACGACGTATTGGTCATCGGCGGAGATAATTTGTTCGATTGGCAATTGTCGGATTACCTGAGTTTCGCGCAGGCGAAAAAGCCGGATCCGGTCATCGGAGTCTATACGATCAGAAGCGATCAGCAGGCGTCCCGTTTCGGTGTCGTGAAGCTGGGCGAAGACCGTCGCGTGCTGTCATTCGAAGAGAAACCACGGCACCCGCGCGGATCATTAGCGTCGGTCTGTATCTATTTCTTTCCGGCACCCAGCGTGCCGTTATTTAAAGAATATATCGAGCAGCATCGTAACCCGGATACTTCGGGTGACTATATTCGTTGGTTGTGCACCAAGACGGACGTGTATGGATACGAGTTCAAGGGCACATGGTTTGATATAGGGAACAAAAAAACATTGGAAGAAGCACAAACAAAATACGGGAGGTAAAAACATGCGCTACTTTTTTACATCAGAGTCGGTTACCGAGGGGCACCCGGACAAGATTTGCGATCAGATCTCCGATAGTCTTCTCGATGCGATTTTACAGAATGATCCGCGCGGCCGCGTGGCCTGCGAAGCGTTGGTGACCAGAGGCCTTGTGTATGTCGCCGGCGAGATCACTACCGGAGGATACGTGGAAATCCCTAAAGTCATTCGAGCGCTTTTAAAAGATATCGGTTACGATGATCCGGCAGCCGGGTTTGATCACGAGAGCTGCGGCGTTATTACGGCAATTCAGGAACAATCCCCGGATATCGCCCGCGGGGTGGATGTCGGCGGCGCCGGCGACCAGGGTTTGATGTTCGGCTATGCCTGCACGGAGACCAAAGAGCTCATGCCGTTACCGATCACCTTAGCGCATAAATTAGCGCGCCGGCTTTCCCAGATTCGCCGGGAACGGTTAGTCGATTATTTGCGCCCGGACGGAAAATCACAGGTAACCATCGAGTACGTTAACAATAAACCGAAACGCGTTGATGCCGTGGTTATCGGCGCGCATCACAGCCCGGACGTCAAAACAGAAAAGCTGCGAGAAGATATCAAAAAAT